>ERZ778023.768-NODE-768-length-62440-cov-7.787545_pt1 | contig 62440 bp, 51 predicted proteins | sample MGYA00375753_ERZ778023 | MGnify/ENA primary metagenome ERZ778023 (study PRJEB29350, sample SAMN05389822) | bioreactor metagenome | isolation source: Ammonium sulfate bioreactor | place: South Africa: University of Cape Town | collected 2014-04-04 ... | reverse complement strand
GGTGGTGTTGCGGTCGATCAGCCGGGTGAACACGCCGCCCAGCGTCTCGATGCCCAGCGACAGCGGCGTGACATCGAGCAGCAGCACGTCCTTGACTTCGCCCTTCAGCACGCCGCCCTGGATGGCGGCGCCGATGGCGACCACTTCGTCGGGATTGACGCCCTTGTGCGGCTCCTTGCCGAACAGGTTCTTGACCGTCTCCTGTACCTTGGGCATGCGGGTCATGCCGCCGACCAGGATCACTTCGTCGATCTGCTGGGCGGTGACGCCGGCATCCTTCAGCGCCTGCTTGACCGGACCGGTGGTCTTCTGGATCAGCTCGTCGACCAGGCTTTCCAGCTTAGCGCGAGTGATCTTGATGGTCAGATGCTTGGGGCCCGAGGCGTCGGCGGTGATGAAGGGCAGGTTGACCTCGGTCTGCTGCGCGCTCGACAGCTCGATCTTGGCCTTCTCGGCCGCGTCCTTCAGCCGCTGCAGCGCCAGGCGGTCGGAGCGCAGGTCGATCCCGTTCTCCTTCTTGAACTCGTCGGCCAGATAGTTGACCACGCGGGTGTCGAAATCCTCGCCGCCCAGGAAGGTGTCGCCGTTGGTCGACTTCACCTCAAACACGCCGTCGCCGATCTCAAGGATGGAAACGTCGAAGGTGCCGCCGCCAAGGTCATAGACGGCGATGGTGCCGGCGGCCTTCTTGTCCAGGCCATAGGCCAGCGCGGCGGCGGTGGGCTCGTTGATGATGCGCAGGACTTCCAGGCCGGCGATCCTGCCGGCGTCCTTCGTGGCCTGGCGCTGGGCATCGTTGAAATAGGCCGGAACGGTGATCACCGCCTGGGTGACCTTCTCGCCCAGATGGGCCTCGGCCGTCTCCTTCATCTTGGTCAGGATGAAGGCGGAAATCTCGGAGGGGCTGAACTTCTTGCCGTCGCGGCCCTGCACCCAGGCATCGCCATTGTCGGCCTTGACGATCTTGTAGGGGACCATGCCCATGTCCTTCTGGGTCATGGGATCGTCGAAGCGGCGCCCGATCAGGCGCTTGATGGCGAAGAAGGTGTATTCGGGATTGGTGACCGCCTGGCGCTTGGCGGGCTGGCCGACCAGGCGCTCGCCGTCGGGGGCGAAGGCGACGATGGAGGGGGTGGTGCGGGCACCTTCCGCATTTTCAATGACCCGGGGGGTGCTGCCTTCCATTACTGCGACGCAGGAATTGGTCGTGCCCAGATCGATGCCGATTACTTTAGCCATGCTTAATTCCTCTCAAACGGGCATGGAGTCCTGACCCCTAGGGCGTCCTCCGGTCCATCCCATTGAATTCTTTGACAGAATACGCAAGACCCCAAAGCCCTTGCGTACCACAGGGGGTATATAGGCAGGGGCCCGGTCCTTGCCAAGTCTTTGGCCCGAATCAGGTCCCTCACGCCTCAGGTATTCAGACGCCAGATCTCGTAATTGAGCAGGCCGGCGAAACAGGTCCAGCCCAAATAAGGCACCAGCATCATGCCTGCGATGGGGTCGCGGCGCCAGAACAGAACCAGGGTCGCCAGGATTGCCAGGTTCAGCAGCAGCAATTCCGCAAGTGCGAAGCCGGGCTGGTGCAGGCCGAAGAAAATGCCGCTCCAGCAGAAGTTCAGAAGCAGCTGCGCCCCGAATGCATACAGTGCCGGATCCCTCAGGCCGGTCTTGTGCCATACCCGCCAGGCCGCCACTGCCATCAGCACATAAAGCGTGGTCCAGACCGGGGCGAACACCCAGTTGGGCGGATTGAAGGATGGCTTGACCAGCCCGGCGTACCAGGTGGCGACGTTTGGCTCGGTGAACAGGCTGGCGGCGGCGCCCACGCCCAGCGTCGCCAGCAGGAACATGCCCAGCGGGCGATAACGGGCGCGCTTCGCATCGGTCCATTCCATCCCGAATTCCTCTTTTGCCGGGGTTTCCCCCAAGGATAGGCTTTTGCATCCTTCGCTGTCACCGGGAGCCGTCATGCCCAGTTTCACCCGCCGCACCGGCATCGCCCTGATGGGATCGGCGGCGTTCATTCCCTCCGCCTTTGCCGCCGGCGGCGCGGATGCCGACTTTGATGCATTGAGCAAGCGCTGGCTGGAAAGCTTCCTGGCCCTTCAACCCATCACCGCAACCTATGTCGGCGACCACCGCTTCGACGGCCAGATCGACGACATGAGCGCGGCCGGCCGCGCGGCCCGCACCGCACGCTGGCGCATGCTGCTGCAGGCGCTCGGCAGGATCGAGCGCACGCAATTGTCGCGCAACAACCAGGTGGACGCGGCGATCCTCAAAAACCAGCTCGAATACATGATTTGGGACGATGAACGCCTGCAAAGCTGGGCCTGGGACGCCTATGGCTGGTCGCAGACGGCGGGCAATGCGCTTTATTTCCTGATGGCGCGGGACTTCGCGCCGATGGCCACGCGCCTGAAATCGGCGGCGGCACGGATGAAGCGCCTGCCGCTGCTGCTGGAGCAGATGCGCGGCAGCCTGGTGCCGGCGCGGGTGCCGCCTATCCACGCCGCCACCGCGGCAAAGCAGAATGGCGGCGTGATCGACATTGTCGACTCCATGATCCTGCCGCACGCGCACGTGCTGGCGCTGGCGGATCAGGCGGAGCTGAAAACGGCGGCCGATCTGCTGCGCGGCGCGGTGAAGCTGCATCAGAAATGGCTGGACGAAACGCTGGTGCCGAACGCCAAAGGCGATTTCCGCCTCGGTGCGGCGCTGTTCGACGAGAAGCTGGCCTTCACCCTCGAATCCGACCTGTCCCGCAAGGAAATCCGTGCACGCGCGCATGGCGCCCTGAAACAGACCCGCGCACAAATGCACGACCTGGCAAAGCGGGTGCTGGTGGCGCGCAAGACGCCCAATGTCGATGCGATGGACGAGCAGGCCACGATCCAGGCTGCGCTTGACCTGTGCTATGCCGACCGTCCCGCGCCGGACAGGCTGGTGGAAACCTCGCGGGGCGCCGTGGCGATGGCGACGAAGTTCGTACGCGACAAGAACATCATCACCCTGCCCGACGCGCCGGTCCGGATCATCACCATGCCCAGGTTCCAGCAGGGCGTGGCGGTGGCCTATTGCGATCCGCCGGGTCCGCTGGACAAGAAACTGGCGACTTTCTACGCCGTCTCGCCCATTCCCGAAGGCTGGAGCAGGAAACAGACCGACAGCTTCCTGCGCGAATACAACAGGCGCGCCATCGCCGACATCGCCGTGCATGAGGCGATGCCCGGCCACTATGTCCAGCTCTGGCATGCCAACAAATACCCGTCGATGATCCGCGCCGTGCTGTGGTCGGGCAGTTTCGTCGAGGGCTGGGCGGCCTATGCCGAGAACATGATGGCCGAGGAAGGCTTCTATCAGGCCGATCCGCTCTACCGGCTCGCGCAGCTGAAAGTGTGGCTGCGCTCCATCACCAACGCGATCCTCGACCAGGCCATCCATTGCGACGGCATGAGCGAAAAGGACGCGATGAAACTGATGACCGAGGCGGCGTTCCAGGAGGAAAGCGAGGCCGCCGGCAAATGGACCCGCGCGCGGCTGTCATCGGCCCAGCTTTCCACCTATTTCGTGGGGCGGTCGGAGCATGACGCCATCCGCAAGCGCGCGCAGGAAAAGGGCGGCTTCAATCCGAAGCACTATCATGACACGATGCTGTCCTTCGGCTCGCCGCCCGCGCGCTTCGCCGAGGCGCTGATGTTCGGCGATCCGATAACCTGATTTATCCGAAACCGGCCGCGCGATGCGCCGGCTTGCGCACACGCCGCCATTTTGAAATGATATTGAAGATGCTTGCGGCATGAGGACGAGATGGTTGGCAAACGCAAGACGAAATCTCTCTCGAAATCGAAATCGAAATCGAAATCGAAATCGAAGCCGAAGTCCCGTGCCAAACCGTCGGCGCCATCGCGCCTTACGCTGATCCTGGTGGCGACGCGCAAGGGGGCATGGATCTATCGCTCCGACCGCGCGCGCGAAACCTGGCGCGCCGATGGCCCGCATTTCCTGGGCCAGATCATCCATCACCTGGTCATGGACCGGCGCAGCGGTACCTTGCTGGCGGCGGCCAAAACCGGCCATCTGGGCCCCACCATCTTCCGCTCCACCGATCTGGGCAAAAGCTGGGAGGAAGCGGCACGTCCGCCCGCCTTTGCCAAAGTCGCGGAGGGCCTTAAGGGCCGCAGTGTCAACCACACTTTCTGGTTGACGCCGGCGCATGAGAACGAACCGGGGGTCTGGTACGCGGGCACCTCGCCGCAGGGTCTGTTCCGCAGCGAGGATGACGGCGTGAACTGGACGCCATTTTCGATCGTCAATGACGATCCGGTTTATCGCGGCTGGATGGGCAGCGAGCAGGACGGAACGCCCGACGGGCCCAAGCTGCATTCGGTGACTATCGATCCACGCGATCCCAAGCATCTCTATTTCGCGATGTCTGGCGGCGGCGTGCATGAAAGCCGCGACGGCGGCGCCAGTTTTTTCCCGCTGGTGGAAGGGCTGGAGGTGGTCGAGGGCTTCGATGCCGCGAATGTGACGTTCCACGATCCGCATTGCGTGCGGCTGTGTCCGTCCAATCCCGACCGGCTGTACCAGCAGAACCATTGCGGCATCTATCGCCTGGATCGGCCGGGCATCCGCTGGAAGCGCATCGGCAGGGCGATGCCGCGCGCGGTGGGCGATATCGGTTTTCCCATGGTGGTGCATCCGCGCGACGACGACAGGGCATGGGTGCTGCCGATGGACGGACAGACGGTGTGGCCGCGCACCGCGGTGGACGGAAAGCCCGCGGTCTACGCCACCGCCGACGGCGGCAAAAGCTGGTCGCGGCAGGATAGGGGCATGCCCCGGCGCGATGCGTGGTGGACGGTGAAGCGCCAGGCGATGAGCGCCGATGCGCACGATCCGGTCGGGCTTTATTTCGGTACCACCAGCGGCGAGTTGTGGGCCAGCCGCAACGAAGGCCGTGCCTGGCGCGCGATCGCCCGCCATCTGCCGGAAATCTATGCGGTGGAGACGGCCGAGATCGGCTGAACGACGCGATGAACGTTCTGATCGCCAGCCCCTTGCGGTCCTATACCGGCGCCTCGATGGTGGCGGCGGACGGCGCGACGGTGGGCGCGGTGTTGGCCGATCTGGACCGGCGCTACCCCGGCATCCGCTTTCGCATGGTGGACGAGCAGGACCGCATCCGCCGCCACGTGCGCCTGTTTGTCAACGGGGCGCCGACCTTCGATCTTTCCGCGCCGCTGTCGCCTGCCGACGAGATCTGCATCGTCCAGGCGCTGAGTGGCGGGTGAGACGTTACCGCCCCGCGTGATCGGCCAGAACCTGCGCGATGCAGGCTGACACCTTTTTGGCCGTGGCGATGTGCAGGAATTCGTTGGGGCCGTGTGCATTCGAATGCGGACCCAGGACGCCCGTCACCACGAACTGCGTGCCGGGGAATTTCTCGCCCAGCATGGCCATGAAGGGGATCGATCCGCCCTCGCCCTGATACGCCACCGGCCTGCCGAAGGCGGCGTTGCTGGCCTTGTTCAGCGACGCCTCCAGCCATGGCGCCAGCGTGGGCGCGTTCCAGCCATTCTCGCCGCGCGGCGCATCGAAGCGCACTTCGGCATTGTAAGGCGGGTCGCTTTCCAGCGTTTTCTTCACCGCCGCGCGCGCCGGCTCTGCGGCGCAGGTCGGCGGCAGGCGCAGCGACAGCTTCAGCGTGGAATAGGGCAGAAGCACATTGCCGCCATTCTCCGGCAACGGATAACCGGCGACCGCCGTGACCGCCAGTTGCGACATCCAGGTCTTTTCCAGGACGCGCGCGGCATTGTCGGCACCCATCGGCTTCGTCGACCCGGCAAAGGGCAGCTCGGTGAAGACGGTGTCGCCCAGGATTTCGGCGGTCGCCTTTGCCTGCTGCACGCGGTCATCCGGCACGGCCACGAACAGTTCGGGCAGCGTCAATCGTCCGGTGGCTTTGTTTTCGATCCGGTCCAGCAGCGCGCGGGCGATGCGAAAGCTTGACGGCACGATTCCGCTGGCCGCGCCCGAATGCACGCCCTCGGTCAACACGCGCACGGTCAGGTTGCCGATGACCATGCCGCGCAGGGACGTGGTCAGCCACAGCTGGTCGTAATTGCCGCAACCGGAATCCAGGCACACCACCAGGTCGACGGTGCCGATGCGGCCCGACAGATGGTCGATATGGAAAGGCAGGTCGGGCGAGCCGGATTCCTCGCATGCCTCGATCACGATCACCGCGCGGGCATGGGGGATGTTCTGTTCTTTCAGCGCCAGCAGCGCCGAGATCGCCGCGAACATGGCATAGCCGTCGTCGGCGCCGCCGCGGCCATAGAGTTTGCCATCCTTCAGCACCGGCTCCCACGGACCCATGCCGTCGGCCCAGCCTGTCATCTCCGGCTGCTTGTCGAGGTGGCCGTACATTAAAACGGTACCGGGCGCCGTGCCGGGAATTTCGATGAAGATCAGCGGCGTGCGGCCTTTTAACCGCACCACCTCCAGCGTCGCGCCGGGAAGCTGTGCCAGCTTGTCTTTCGCCCAGGCGGAGAACATCTCCACCACCTGGTCCATATAGCCGTGGCTCTCCCAGTCGGGATCGAAAGCCGGGCTCTTGTTGGGGATGCGGATGTAATCGGACAGGATGGAGACGATCTCGCCATCCCAGATGCCGTCCATGAAGGAGGCGACGTTCGAAAAGTCCATCGTTACCTGTTAATGTCATACGCCGCGATCACCGCGGCATTGTAGATTTCGCTCATGCGCGCGCCCAGCGGCGCGATCTGAACCGATTTCTCCAGCCCCACCAGCATCGGTCCCATCACGCTGGCATTGCTCATCTGCTGCAGCAGCTTGGTGGAGATCGACGCCGAATGCACCGCCGGCATGATCAGCACATTGGCGGTGTCGGTGATGCGGGCAAAGGGATAAAGCGCCAGCTTGTCCCTGTCCAAGGCGACGTCCACCGCCATCTCGCCGTCATATTCGAAGTCCACGCCCCGGTTCTCCAATATCTGCACCGCCTCGATGATGCGCTCGCTGCGTTCGCTGCGGGGAAAGCCGAAGGTGGATGACGCCAGCAGCGCCACGCGCGGGGTGATGCCGAAGCGCCGCGCGGTGGCGGCGGCCTGCATGGCGATGTCTGCAAGCTGCTCGGCAGTGGGCATTTCCGTCACCGAGGTGTCGGCGATCAGCACCACCCGGCCCTTGGCGAAGATCACCTGCATCCCCACCGGGCGCTGGCCGGCCGGCGCATCCAGCACCATGCGAACATCCGCCAGGGCCTGCGCGTAATTGCGCGTCACGCCCGTCACCATCGCATCCGCATCGCCGGCCTTGAGCATCGAGGCGGCATAGATGTTGCGGTCGTTGGTCACCATGCGCACCGCGTCGCGGTAAAGCCCGCCGCGCCGCTGGATGCGGGCGTAAAGCGCGTCGATATAGGGCTTGGCCTCCTCGGCAGAGAAGGGCACGCAGATCTGCAAAAGATTTTCGGCCAGCCCGGCCTTGCGCAGCCCGGCCTTGACCACATCGGGCCGGCCCACCAGCAGCGCCTGCCCGAGCCCGCCATTCTGGAAGGCGGCGGCGGCGCGGATCACGCAATCTTCCTCGCCTTCCGCGAACACCACGCGCCGGGGCTTTGCCCGCACCGCGCCGGTCACCATCTGGAACAGGCCCGCCGACGGATCGAGCCGCGCCGACAGCTGATATTCATAGGCTTCCATGTCGGTGATCTGCTTGCGCGCGACACCGCTCTGCATCGCCGCCCTGGCAACCGCCGCCGATACTTTGGAAATCAGGCGCGGATCGAAGGGCGAGGGGATGATGTAATCGGGGCCATAGACGGGTCGCGCGCCGCGATAGGCGGCGGCCACTTCGTCGGGTACGTCCTCGCGCGCCAGGGCCGCGATCGCCTCGGCGGCGGCGATTTTCATCGCCTCGTTGATCTGCGTGGCACGCACGTCCAGGGCGCCGCGGAAGATATAGGGAAAGCCCAGCACATTGTTGACCTGGTTGGGATAGTCGCTGCGCCCCGTCGCCACGATACAGTCGGCCCGCACCGCCTTGGCCTCTTCGGGCGTGATCTCCGGGTCGGGATTGGCCATGGCAAAGATGATCGGCGCCTTGGCCATGGAACGCACCATGTCGGCGGTCAGCGCGCCCTTGGCGGAAAGCCCCAGGAACACGTCGCAGCCCACCATGGCATCGGCCAGGCTTCGGGCCTTCGTCTCGACCGCATGGGCGCTTTTCCACTGGTTCATGCCTTCGGCACGGCCGCGATAGACCACGCCCTTGGTGTCGCACAGGATCACATTGTCGGATTTCACGCCCATCGACTTCAGAAGCTCGATACAGGCGATGCCGGCGGCGCCCGCCCCGTTGCACACCACGTTCAGGTCTTCCAGCCTGCGCCCGGTCAGGTGCGCGGCATTGATCACGCCGGCGGCGCTGATGATCGCGGTGCCGTGCTGGTCGTCATGGAAGACGGGAATGTCCATCAGCTCGCGCAGCTTCTGCTCGATGATGAAACAGTCGGGCGCCTTGATGTCCTCCAGGTTGATGCCGCCGAAGCTTGGGCCCAGATAGCGCACCGCGTTGATGAAGGCATCGACGTCCTTGGTGTCCACCTCCAGGTCGATGGAGTTGACGTCGGCGAAGCGCTTGAACAGCACCGCCTTGCCCTCCATCACCGGCTTGGACGCCAGGGGTCCCAGATCGCCTAGCCCCAGGATCGCCGTGCCGTTGGAGATGACGGCCACCAGGTTGCCGCGGGTCGTATAGTCGAAGGCCAGTTCCGGGTTTTCCGCGATCCTGAGCACCGGCACCGCTACGCCCGGCGAATAGGCCAGCGAGAGGTCGCGCTGGGTCGCCATGGGCTTGGTGGGAATGATCTCCAGCTTGCCGGGCTTGGCACCGGCATGGAATGCCAGGGCTTCTTCTTCGGTGAAGGACGGACGGGACATGCGTTTCTGCCTGTAGGTGATTTCTTGGGTCGGCTTTTGGCGTCGGGAATTTTCCACAGAATAACCGCGCGCGCGGCCAATGCACACCGCTTCGGTGAAGCAGGACGCCGCAGGTCTGCTATGTTTGCCGCATGAGCGAACCCGCCGGTATACAGTCTGCAGACACTGACGTCCCAGGGTTGGGCGAAGCCACGCCCATGATGGCGCAGTATCTGTCGATCAAGGCCGAACATGCGGACTACCTTCTGTTCTACCGCATGGGCGACTTCTACGAATTGTTCTTCGCGGACGCAGCAAAGGCGGCAGAGGCGCTGGACATCGCGCTGACCAAACGCGGCAGGCATCTGGGAGAGGACATCCCGATGTGCGGCGTGCCGGTCCATGCCGCCGAGTCCTATCTGGAAAAGCTGATCCGCAAGGGCTATCGCGTCGCGGTCTGCGAACAGATCGAAGACCCGGCGGAGGCAAAAAAGCGCGGTGCCAAGGCGGTGGTCAAGCGCGAGGTGGTGCGCCTGGTCACCCCCGGCACCCTGACCGAGGACGCGCTGCTGGAGCCGCGCAGCGCCAATCTTCTCTCCGCCCTGGGGCGCAGCGGCGCCGACTTCGCCGTCGCCTCCGCCGACATGTCGACCGGCGAGTTTTCCGTCGCCCAGCTGTCGCGCGACGAGATCGGTACCGAGTTGGCGCGCCTTAGCCCACGCGAACTGCTGTTGCCGGACTCGCTGCTCGCACAGGACGATCTGAGCGCCCTGTTCAAGATGCTGAACATGGTCTTGTCGCCGCTTCCCGCGTCACGCTTCGACTCCGCCAGTGGCGAACGCGCGCTGAAGACCCATTACAACATGCTCTCGCTGGACGGGCTGGGCGCCTTTGGCCGCGCCGAACTGTCGGCGGCCGGCGCGCTGGTCGCCTATCTCGACCTGACCCAGAAGGGCCGCAAGGTTGCGCTTCAGCGTGTGCGCCGTGAGGCTCCTGCCCATTTCATGGGCATCGACGCGGCCACGCGGCGAAACCTCGAACTGACAAGCACGCTGTCGGGCCAGCGCAGCGGGTCGCTGCTGGCCGGGATCGATCGCACGGTGACGGCGGTGGGCGCACGCATGCTGGCCGGGCGGCTGGCCGCGCCGCTGACCGATGTGAAGGCGATAGGCGCGCGCCATGACGCGGTGGAATGTTTTGCCGCCGATTCGGAACTGCGCCGCCGCGCGCGCGAAGCCTTGCGTGCCGCGCCCGACATCGCCCGCGCGCTGGGGCGCCTGTCGGTGGCGCGCGGCGGCCCGCGCGACCTGGCCAGCCTGCGGGACGGGGTGAAGGCGGCGCGGGCGCTGCGCGATCGCCTGAACGGCGAAGCGCTGGCGGGCGAAGCGCGCATGGCGGTCGATACACTGACGGCGAACATCGCCGCGGTCTCGCGCCTGTCGGACCGGCTGGAATTCCTTCTGGTAGAGGAGCCACCCTATCTGGCGCGCGACGGCGGCTTCATCAAGCCGGGCGCGCATGCGCCGCTGGATGAACTGCGCGCCCTGCGCGATGAATCGCGCCGGGTGATCGCCGGACTGGAAAGCCGCTATCGCAGCGCCGGCGGCGTGGCGCAGCTCAGGATCAAGCACAATGGCGTCCTGGGCTATTTCATCGAAGTGCCCCAGGCCCACGCCGACAAACTCATGGGCGACAAGGATCTGTTCCGCCACCGCCAGACCATGGCCGGCGCGGTGCGTTTTTCGACTGACGAACTGGCGAGCCTGGCCAGCCGCATCGCCGAGGCGGGCGAACAGGCGCTGGCGCTGGAAGCCGCGCTGTTCGACGAGATGGCGATGCTGGCCATCGAGCATGGCGAACCCTTGAGCGCGATTGCCGAGGCACTGGGCGTGCTGGATGTCGCCGCCGCTTTGGGCGAACTGGCAGTGGCGGCGCGCTATGTGCGGCCGAAGATGGATACCGGCCTTGCCTTCCGCATCGAACGCGGCCGCCATCCGGTGGTCGAAGCGGCGCTTGCCGCTGCCAATGCCGGCGCCTTCGTGCCCAACGACTGCGATCTTTCTCCCAGTGCAAAAGGACGGCTGTGGCTGGTCACCGGCCCCAACATGGCAGGTAAATCGACCTTCCTGCGCCAGAATGCGCTGATCGCCATCCTGGCGCAGACGGGAAGTTTCGTGCCGGCCGAATCCGCGCATATCGGCATCGTCGACCGGCTGTTTTCCCGCGTCGGCGCGGGCGACGACCTGGCGGCGGGGCGCAGCACCTTCATGGTCGAGATGGTGGAGACGGCGGCGATCCTGAACCAGGCCACGCCGCGCTCGCTGGTGATCCTGGACGAGATCGGGCGCGGCACCGCAACTTACGACGGCCTGGCCATCGCCTGGGCCGCCGCCGAACACCTGCACGAAGCGAACAAAAGTCGCGCGCTGTTTGCCACCCATTATCACGAGATGGTGGCACTGGCGCAGCGGCTGAAATCCATGGCCGCCTATACGATGAAGGTGCGCGAATGGAACGACAGCATCGTCTTTCTCCACGAAGTGGTGCCGGGCACGGCCGACCGTTCCTATGGCATCCATGTCGCCAAGCTGGCGGGCCTTCCGCAAGCGGTGGTGACGCGGGCGGAAGAAGTGCTGCGCGCGCTGGAAGAGGGACGCGAAGGCCACAAACCGCTGGCGCGGATCGACGACCTGCCGCTGTTCGGCGCATCGCCGTCGGTGCCCAAGACCAGCGCGGTCGAGGACGCCTTGCGCGCCGTCGACCCTGACGCGCTGTCGCCGAAAGAGGCGCTGGAGATTCTCTACAGCCTCAAGCAGAAGCTGCCTCCCCCAAATGGTTGATGGCGGGGGGAGGTGAAAAGCCCCGCCCAATCGGCTAGCGTGCCGCCCGATGAGCAGTTCCGGCACCTCCCGCACCCCCCGCAAATTCCTGGTCGTCATCGACAAGTCTCCGGAATGCCGGGTGGCGCTGCGCTTTGCGGTCCGCCGCGCCCAGCATACCGGCGGCCGCGTCACCCTGATGTGCGTGGCCGAACCGCCCGACTTCCAGCAATGGCGCGGGGTGGAAGAGATCATGCGCGACGAGGCCCATGCCGAGGCGGAGGGCCTGCTGTTCGAGGCCGCCAAGCTGGCCAACGACCTGGCCGGCATCATTCCCGAACTGGTCATTCCTTTCGGGATTGTCACCGATTGCCTGATCCAGCTTCTGAAGGATGACAAGGACATCTCCATCCTGGTTCTGGGGGCAGGCACGGCCAAGGAAGGCCCCGGCCCGCTGGTCACCCTGTTCTCCAGCACCGTCCAGGGCATCCCCGTGACGATCGTGCCGGGCAATTTCAGCGACGAACAGATCGACGCGCTGGCCTGAGCGTGCCGCACCATCGTCATGGCCCACCGGAGTGTGGGCCACCCAGTTGGCCAAAGGGCGCATTGGTCCAGAATCGAATATCGACGGTCTTCTGGCTCTCCCTTTCGTCAACTGGGCGGCCCGCATTTGCGGGCCGTGACAAGCGAGGCTAAAAACCCCGTATGGGAAAAGCCCTTGTCGCTGTCGCCGTCGGGATTGTCTTCGTGGTCCTGTGTCTGGGCCTCTATACCCTGTGGAAGGGGGGCGCGACCTCGGCAACCTGGTCCAACAAGCTGATGCGGATCCGCGTCCTGGCCCAGTTCATCGCCATCATCATCATCATGGCGGTCCTCTGGTTCAGCCAGAGCCACTGAACTTTGGACCTGTCCATCCCCATTTGGAGATTTGCCCCCCGCCCTTTATGTAAGCGGCCCGATCCGCCCCGACAGGGCGGCATGGGGGGAGGGGGGTGGCCCCCGCCGGAGGTTCAATTGGGCATATGTCCCAATAAATACAAAGAGTTAGATCATGGCCAGGACGCTATATGACAAGATCTGGGATGCCCATCTGGTGGCCGTGCCGCCCGGCGAAACCCCCATTCTCTATATCGACCGGCATCTGGTCCATGAAGTGACCAGCCCCCAGGCCTTCGAGGGCCTGCGCAATACGGCCCGGAAAGTCCGCCGCCCCGAACTGACGCTGGCGGTGGCCGACCATAACGTGCCGACCAAGGACCGCGACAAGGGCATCACCGAGCCGGAATCCAGGCTGCAGGTCGAAACCCTGGAAAAGAACGCCCGCGAATTCGGCGTGGAATATCTGCCCATGAACGATGTGCGCCAGGGCATCGTGCACATCATCGGCCCGGAACAGGGCTGGACCCTGCCGGGCACGACCATCGTCTGCGGCGACAGCCACACCTCCACCCACGGCGCCTTCGGCGCGCTGGCCTTCGGCATCGGTACCTCCGAGGTCGAACATGTGCTGGCCACCCAGACCCTGCGCGCCCAGCCGTCCAAGAACATGCGCGTCACCGTCAACGGCACGCTGCCCGAAGGCGTGACGGCGAAAGACATCGCCCTGGCGGTGATCGCCAGGATCGGCACCGCCGGCGGCACCGGCTATGTCATCGAATATGCCGGCGAAGCGGTGCGCGGCCTGTCGATGGAAGGGCGCATGACCCTGTGCAACCTGACGATCGAAGGCGGCGCGCGCGCCGGCCTGATCGCGGTCGACGATACTACCATCAATTACGTGAAGGGCCGCCCGCGCGCGCCCAAGGCCGGGGCGTGGGAAGCTGCCGAGACTTACTGGCGCACGCTGCATTCCGATGCCGACGCGGTGTTCGACGCCGAAGTGACGCTGGATGCGCGCGACATCGTGCCGATGGTGACCTGGGGCACCTCGCCCGAACAGGCGCTGCCCATCACCGCATCGGTGCCCGATCCGGCCAAGATGGCGGACGAGCACAAGCGCCAGGCCGCCCAGCGCGCTCTGGACTATATGGGCATCAGCGCAGGCCAGCCCCTGACCGAGATCAAGGTCGATCACGTCTTCATCGGCTCATGCACCAATGGCCGTATCGAAGACCTGCGCGCCGCCGCCGATATCGCGCGCGGCCGCAAGGTGGCCGCGGGCGTCAACGCCATCGTGGTGCCGGGCTCGGGCCTGGTGAAGCACCAGGCCGAGGAAGAGGGGCTGGACAAGGTGTTCCTGGATGCCGGGTTTGAATGGCGCGATCCGGGCTGTTCCATGTGCCTGGCGATGAATGCCGACAAGCTGAAGGAGGGCGAGCGCTGCGCCTCCACCTCCAACCGCAATTTCGAGGGCCGCCAGGGCCGCGGCGGGCGCACGCATCTTGTCAGCCCCGCGATGGCGGTCGCCGCTGCGGTCACCGGCCACCTGACGGACGTGCGGACGCTCTGAGTTAGAAAAAACTGACCGGATCGACATCGACGGCGACGCGCACGGCGGACGGCACTTTCACCGGCGCCAGCCAGGCTTTCAGGTAAGCCTGCACATCCACCGTCTTCGCTGCCTGCACCAGCAGCCGCTCGCGTGTCTGACCGCGCAGCAGGGCATAGAAGGCGGGCGTCGGCCCCCACACTTTCACATCCATCGCGCTGGGCGCGGCCTTGCGCAGCGCGCGGGCGATCTCGCGCACCTGCTCGCCGTTAGCGCCCGACACCACGATCGCCACCAGCCGCCCGAACGGCGGCGCGGCAGCCGCCTCGCGGAACACGCGCTCCTGCTCATAGAAGCCGTCGCGGTCGCCGCATGCCAGCGCCTGCATCACCGCATCCCCGGGATTGCGGGTCTGCAGCATCACCTGCCCGGGCTTTTCCGCCCGCCCCGCGCGGCCGGCAACCTGATGCAGCAATTGAAACGTCCGTTCTCGCGCGCGCACGTCGCCATCGCTGCCGCCCAGATCGGCGTCCACCACGCCCACCAGCGTCAGTTGCGGGAAATGATGGCCCTTGGCCACGATCTGGGTGCCGATCAAAACATCGATTTCGCGCTTCATCATGGCCCGGATTGCCGCCTGGGTTTCCGCCGGGCCATGCATGGTATCGGACGACGCAATTGCATAGCGCGCATTGGGGAAGAACCGCGCAAACTCCTCGGCCACCCGCTCCACGCCCGGCCCGCAGGGAATCAGCGTGCCGCTTTCATGGCATTCGGGACATTCCGATGGCGCGGGGATTTCATAGCCACACTGATGACAGGCCAGCCGTCGTCGGTATTTGTGTTCCACCAGCCAGGCCGAACAGTGCGGGCAGGTGAATTTGTGGCCGCACGCCTCGCACAGGGTCAGCGGGGCATAACCGCGCCGGTTCAGGAACAGCATAGCCTGTTCGCCTGCGGTCAAAGTCTTTTCCAGTGCCGTCCGCAACGGCGGCGACAACCATTGGCCCCGCGCCGCTTCATCGGGCGCGTCCCTTTCATTGCGCATGTCGATCAGGCGCACCTCCGGCAATTCGGCGATCCCGTGGCGCCCGCGCAGGATGAGATGGCGATAGCGTCCGCCCGTGGCATTGACGAAGCTTTCCAGCGACGGCGTAGCCGATGCCAGCACCACCGGACAGCCCTCGATGCGGGCGCGTACCACCGCCATGTCGCGGGCGTGATAGATGGCGCCGTCCTGCTGCTTGAAGGCCTGTTCGTGCTCTTCGTCCACCACGATAAGTCCCAGTTCGGGAAAGGGCAGGAACAAGGACGAGCGCGCGCCCACCACCACCCGCGCCTCGCCCCGCATCACCGCGCGGTATGCGCGCCGCCGCTCCTTCTGTGAAAGGTCGCTGTGCCATTCGGTGGGCCGCATCCCGAAGCGGCGGGCAAAGCGTTCCAGGAACTGCACGGTCAGCGCGATCTCGGGCAACAGGATCAGCACCTGCTTTCCGGCTTTCAGCGCGGCAGCTACCGCCTCGAAATAGACTTCCGTCTTGCCCGATCCGGTCACGCCATCCAGCAGGTGCGCCGAAAATCCCCCTACCGCGGCTTCTCGAAGGACGCCCGCCGCCTGCTCCTGGTCGGGGTTCAGCGTCGGCGCGGCGTAATCAGGATCGGGAAGCGGAAAGGGCGCAAATTCCGGCAGCTCGGTCGGCTGTAGCGCGCCGGCCCGAATCAGCCCCCTCACCACCGCGCTCGAGACATTGGCATCCTCGGCCAGGCCGGGCACGCTGCGAGCCAGGCCGTCGGCGGCCACGTCCAATACCCGCCTGCGCGCATCCGACAGCCGGGCCGGCACTGTCTCACCCTTCACATAGGCGATGCGCCGGGCCTCGGGCTCGAAGGCGCCACGGCTGCGCAATGCCATGGCCAGGATCGCGCCCGTCGGATTGAGAGTGTAATCGGCCACCCAGTCGATGAAATCGCACAGTTTTTCCGGCAGGACCGGCGCACCCTCCAAAGGCTCGGCGATTTTCAGGCGGTTGTCGCCCACCGCCCCTTCCGCCGGGCCCCAGACCACGCCCAGAACCTCCCGGGTGCCCAGCGGCGCGGCAACCACCAGGCCCCGGGCAGCGTTGCAATCAGCGGGGAGCTTGTAGTCATAGGCCCCCGCCAGCGGCAGCGGCAGGAGCACGCCCATTACCTGCTTTTCCGGCAGGGCGGGGGGGGACAAAAAGCTGGCCTGGCGGGGTCTCAGCCGTGTCATTGTCTATGGGGCCTCATGGAGTAGACTTGCGTCTGCTCCCCCGGAAACGTCAATCCAAAGCGCAATGGAACCGCCATGAAAATCTTCCTCGATACCGCCGATGTGCCGGAAATCCGCGAATATGCCGCCAGCGGTCTGGTGGACGGCGTCACCACCAATCCGTCCCTGGCCGCCAAGACCGGCAAGGACTATGTCGAATCGCTGAAAGAGATCTGCGCCATCGTGCCGGGCGCAGTCAGCGCCGAGGTACTGGCCACCGATTTCGACGGCATGATGAAAGAGGCCGCCGTCTTTACTAAGCTGGCCAAGAATATCGCGGTCAAGGTGCCGCTGACCTGGGACGGACTGAAGGCCTGCGCGGCCCTGGCGAAACAGGGCACCATGGTCAACGTGACCCTCTGCTTCTCGCCGGTCCAGGCGATGATGGCAGCCAAGGCGGGCGCCAGTTTTATTTCGCCCTTCATCGGGCGGGTGGACGATATCGGCGAGGACGGGATGGGCCTGATCCGCGACATTCGCACCATCTATGACAATTACGGCTTCAAGACCGAAATCCTGGCCGCCTCTGTGCGCCATGTGATGCATGTGCGCGAAGCCGCGCTGGCCGGCGCCGATGTGGCGACGATCCCGACTTCAGTCTTCAAGGCGCTGCTCAACCACCCGCTGACCGACAAAGGCCTGGCCGCATTCGAGGCTGACGCCAAGAAGGCGGGCATCGTGATCAAGGGCTGATGGACGCTGCCGGCCATCGCAAGCGCTGGCTGGACGCCCTGGCGCATGAGCGCCGCGCGTCGCCGCATACGCTGCGCGCCTATGGCGATGATGTGGCGCGCTTCCTGGGGTTCACGGTCAGCCATGTAGGCGGGACAGTCAGCGAAAAAACGCTGGCGAAGCTGACCCCCGCCGACATTCGCGCCTTCATCACCCATCGTCGCGCTGAAGGCCTGGGGGCGGGCGGTGTGCAGCGGGCGCTCGCCGCCATCCGCAGCTTCTACAAATACCTGGCACGCGAGGGGGTGCTGGAAAATGCCGCGCCCAAGGCGGTGAAGACGCCGCGCATCCGCCGTCCGCTGCCCCGGCCCCTGTCCGTCGACGATGCGGCGCGGGCCATCGAAGAAGCGGGCGAACATGATGTGGACTGGCTGGGGTCACGCGACGTCGCGCTTCTGACCCTGCTCTATGGCGCGGGGCTTCGCATTTCCGAAGCCCTGGCACTCAAGCGCGGCGATGTGCCGTTGGGCGCCACGCTCAGCGTGATCGGCAAGGGCCGCAAGGAACGCGTCGTGCCGGTGCTGCCCGTGGTGGCAGAGGCGCTGGCCGCCTATGCCGCAAATACCCCCTTCGCCGGCGCACCGTCATCGCCGCTCTTTCTCTCAAGGCGCGGCCGGCCGATGAGTTCGCGCGAGGCCCAGGGCCTGATGCAGAAACTGCGCGGGCGGCTTGGCCTTCCCGAGCGGGCCACGCCGCATGCGCTGCGCCATTCCTTCGCCACCCATGTGTTGCAGGGTGGCGCCGACCTGCGCAGCGTGCAGGAGCTTTTGGGCCATTCCTCGCTCTCGACCACCCAGATCTACACCGCAATCGACACGCGGCAGTTGCTGGAGACCTACAGCAAGGCCCATCCACGCGGGCGGGTCTGAGCCAGGGCCGGTTGCCAAGGCTGAGGCACCATAATAGCGTTGGCGCAAAACAAGTCTTGAGCGGGGAAATAATGATCAGGATTGCGTTGCTGGCTGCCGCTGCGGCCATCGCGGTGACACCGGTTGGTGCGGCTGAACCGGACGGCCTGGTGCTGCCGCCCGGCTTCCATGCCGAGGTGGTGGCCGACGGCCTGGGCTCCATCCGCCACATGGCGCTGCGCGGAAACGATATCTATGTCTCCACCCGTCATGGCCGCGACCAGCCCTCCGTCGGCATCGTCGCGCTGCGCCTGGGTCCCGACCACATGCCGCTGCAAACCACCCAATTCAGCAAGGTGGACCAGGGCACCGGAATCCGAATCTACAATGGCGCACTCTATGCCGCGTCGGGAACGGGCGTCTGGCGCTTCACGCTGGACGACATGCTGGTACCGACGGCCATGCCGGACGAGATCGTGACAGGGCTGACCGCTACCAACCACCCCATCGCCTTCGACGGCAAAGGCAACCTTTATGTCGGCATCGACGGCGGCGGTGGCGCCAGCAACTGCCCCGATCCCGCGACGCCCAAGGGCGAAAAACCCAAGGGGCTCGATCCGTGTCCGCTGCTGGAAACGCGGGGCGGGGTATGGCGCTTCGACGCCAGCAAGACCGGCCAGACGCTGGCTGACGGCACGCGCTTTGCCACAGGCTATCGCAACATGAGCGCAATGGACTGGAAGACGGGCGACACGCTCTATGGCGCCTGGCATGGGCGCGATGCCACACACAAGACCTGGCCCGAGCTTCTCACCCAGGCCGATGACGATCACATCGCCGACGAAATGCACCGTGTCGTCCAGGGCACCGACATGGGCTGGCCCTATACCTATTGGGATGGCGCGCGCGGTCAGCGGCTGATGGCGCCGGACTATGGCGGCGACGGCAAGAAGCAGGCGCCCAGGGGCAAGTATGCGACCCCGGTGGCGGCATTCCAGCCGATGCGGCCGGCGGTGCTGGACCTGGTCTTCTATGAAGGCAACCGCTTTCCGCTGAAGTACCGACACGGTGCCTTCCTGGCGATGCATGGCGGCGGCTCGGACGGCACGGTCCTGCCGGGCGGCCATAACGGCTATTCGGTGGTCTTTGTGCCTTTCCGGGGTGGCAAGGCAGGTAAGCCGGTGGACTTCATTTCGGGCTTCGCCGGGCCAGGGCCGGGCGACAGGAACGTCAAGACAGCCGCCCATCGGCCGGTTGGCGTGGCGGTGGGCCCGGACGGCGATCTTTATGTCGCGGATTCCAACAAGGGCCGAATCTGGCGGATTTCCTACGGCGAAACGGCGCATTAAGCCGGTCGGGGGCAGTTTGGGCCGCCTCCGCCTTTTGGCTGTTGCAGGAAAGGGGCGGGGCCAGTAGTTTCCCGCCTCTTTTCCGGAGGTCGCTCCGGACATAGTTGCCGCCTTAGCTCAGCCGGTAGAGCACATCATTCGTAATGATGGGGTCGCGTGTTCGAGTCACGCAGGCGGCACCACTTTCCCATCTCCCTGTTTCTCAGACGTTCTCATCGGCCCCGTGACGGGGCCGATTTGAACGTCCTTTTCGTCCGTGCCTATTTCAGCCAGTCCCGCCGGATGCGCTCTTCAAGCGTGATGGTGATGGCAACAATGGAAGCACCGACAAATGCGGCCCCCAATGACGCAAAGATCGTCGCCAGGTATGATCCCGTGATTGGCATGGCCTCAAGCGTTCTGGCGCCAAGTATCAGAACGATTGCCATAAGGTAGTTTTTTGCATTTCTCTCTGGCGTATTGCCGATCGCTGCAATGCCGCCAAAAATGAGAAGCAATGGGACTATCAATGGACTGGAGACAAAGGCAGATGCGATTGCCAAAATAACGGCGAGCAGTCTTCCCGCCGCAGAGATTTTTTCCATAATGCCCTCCCAATATTTTGTGTGTTCTAGGCCCAACAAAGTGATTGTATCATCAAAGACACCGAGCGCCTAAGATTTGGACGGGCACGCCGTGCGGAGATGCTTGACCTGGCTTGGCCCCCAAGGGTCGAAAGCGGTCAAATCGGAACCTCGAAAGTCACGCCGCCCGCGCGACAACAGGTAACGGCGCACGGGCGGACGAGACCATTGCCGCTGATATTTCGCCTCAATGCGCCAGCGGATCGGGACGCAGCTGGAAGTGCACGATCTTGCTGCTGGTCCCCTTGCCGCCCTCGATGTGTTGAGGCGTGCGGGTCGCATAGGTCGACCACAGGCCCCTGCCTTTCCATCCCGTGGACGGGTTGTCGATGCGACCGTCCAGCCCCTTGGCATAAAAGCCCATGGGATAGGGCACGCGCAGGGTGACGAACTTTCCCTTCACCAGCGCCAGCAGCGCATCGGAGGCATTGCCGGTCGCGATCGGCGTGTTGGCGCCCAGTCCGAATGTGTCGAACTGGTCGACCCATGCGTAATAGCTGGACTCGGCGCTGCCTGGCATGGCGACGTTGCGGAATTGCGGCCCGGGGAATGGATAAAGTGTCCAGCCTTCCGGACAGTGATTGCCGGTGGCCTTGGGACCGTTGAGCGGTCCCTTGCATTTGCGACGGTCGAAGCTGGCGAACTGGCCACTGGCCAGCGGCATCCACACCACGCCGTTGCGGTCGATGTCCATGCCGCGCGGAGAGAAGCCGTGGACCTTCGCGCGCGGATCATCCACGGGGACATAGAAGATTTCGGCGACAGCGGTCTGGGGAGGGTTGTTGCCCGGCGCGAGGCGCACCACGCCGCCCGGATAGCCGACAAAGGAGCCCCACACCGCGCCGTCTACCGGGTTGACCGACACGCCATAGAAGCCGGCGTCCACCCGCATGTCCTTGCCCGGCTGCTGCGGCTGGCCCGGTTCTGTATAGGACCCGCGCTGCCCGTCACCGCTTGTGTCGACGACCAGAGCCGTCCAGCCCTGCGACGATGTCGCGTCGCCGGTCGCCAGAAATTTCCTGGTGTTGAGCCAGCCCACCACGTCGCCGCCGCCGCTGGTCCACAGCGTGTCGTCCGCGTCCGAGGCGAAGTTCAGGTGATGGGTACTGAAGCAGGTATCTATGGGCGTGTATTTGCGGGTCGCCGGATCGTAAACCGCCAGGTGGCGCCCAGAGGTTTCGACAGGAAACAGCCTTGCCGATGCCAGTTGCGATCCCGCCTTGCAAAAGGCGGGATTGTCGCGGCCACGAATGCGCGCCGTCAGCCACACAAGGCCCTTGGCGTCGAACATCGGATTATGGATGTTCGTGCGGCTGTCCCAGATGCGCTCCTCGCCCCAATAGGGTGAGGGCGCCAGGACCGTATTGTCCTTTGTGGTGGGCGTATCGGCATCGCGCGCCACCGCCGTGATATGACCGCTGGCATTGCGCACCGGATCCAGTGTGGGCACCCGGTCGGTACTTTCTTCCGGTGAACCATAGAGAAGCCCGTTTGCATTGACGTGCGGATTGCGCTTGTCGGTGGATATCTCGTCATGCAGATAGGCCTTGGGCGAGTTCCAGTCCCACAAGGTGACGACGATGTTCCGTTCGATGCCCTGCGGGCGCGGCGGGCGTGCAAAGGGAAGCTCGCCCTTGTTGATCCGGTCGGTCCAGTCGCCGAACAGCTGAAGCGCCAGCTGGGTGTCCAGCCGGCCTATGGCGTTCACCATGCCGCGTCCGGCCTGGCCCGACTGGATGCGCCGCTCCCAGCCGGCGGCAGAGCTGTCGAACTTGCCCAGCGCGGCGGGGATGGTGCGTGTCGCCGCGTCACCCAGCTGGTGGCAGGTATAGCAACCGTCGGTCTTGACGACGTCCAGCCACTGGCCCTGGTTTTTCAATCGGGGATCCATGCCATTGCCCGGCGTGCCGGTACCGGGGAACTGGCTTTTGGGCGGGATGTGCAGCATGGCGAACCAGTAGAGCGCTGGATAATAGCGTGCCGCCTCCTTTTCGCTGGGCGCCGCCACTGCCTTGAGCGCCAACCGTTTTCCCGGTGCCGCCGCCAGTCTGGGCGAGTCCACCAGGCCATAGCCACGGACCCAGACGCTGTAGCGGGCCTTGGGCAGATCGGGAATCACAAAGCGGCCCTGGCCGTCGGTGACCACGACGCGGGCGAATTTGGTAGGCAGGTCGGTGGTTTCCGCGATCACCCAGACGCCGGCTTCCGGTCCTTTGGCGCCGGTTACGGTCCCGCCGATGTCATTGTCGTCTATGGCGGGGTTTTCCGGCGCGCCCTGTCCCGGTGCCGCCAGCAACAGCACCGCAGCCACCGCAAGTCCCAGACCAACCAGAATGATTGCTCGCATCGCCGCCGCCTTTCAGCTTGGGACCGCGCAAGTTTAAACTCTATCACGCTTTTCCCCCTTTCCGAAACGGCGCCCGCCGCACCGGATGGATCGCGGGCCCAGGACGTCTGTGGCCGGCTTGGCTGCAAAGCCGGGGTGGCGAGACCGTTTCCCAATGGGAGAGCCCGCTTGTCACGCACCTGTCACCGCTTGCGTCACGTGATCGTCACGCGAAGCGGCTAGGTGCCGAAGAATTGGCCGGCGCGTCGGCAATTTCCGGAGGCATCATGTCCGCAGCAGGTACCAGACAGGCCACGCAAGTCCGGCTGGAGCGGGCAGTCTATGGCAATGGTCTTCTCACCGTGCCCTCCCTGCGGGAGCGCATGTTCACGGCCGCTTTCCGGGGTCTGGTCTATCCGCAGATCTGGGAAGACCCCCTGATCGACATGGAAGCGCTGGCCATCCGGCCCGGCGATCATCTGGTGGCGATCGCCTCGGGCGGCTGCAACATCCTGTCCTATCTCACCCAGTCGCCCGGCCGCGTCACCGCCGTCGATCTCAACCATGCCCATGTGGCGCTGAACCGGCTGAAGCTCGCCGCTGCCCGGCACCTGCCCGGCTATCGCGAATTCGCCGACTTCTTCATCCTGGCCGACCGCCCTGCCAATATCCGCAATTACGACCGCTTCGTTGCGCCACATCTGGACCCGGCTTCCCGCCGCTACTGGCAAGCGCGCGACATATTCGGCCGCCGCCGCATCGGCGCCTTTGCCCGCGGTTTTTATCGCACCGGTCTTCTGGGCCAGTTCATTGGCGCCGCCCATATGCTGGGCAAGGTGCTGGGGGTGGACGCCGGGGTCCTCGCCCGCGCCCAGAGCCTGGAGGAGCAGCGCCGCCTGTTCGACCAGGTGATCGCGCCGGCCTTCGACAAGCCGCTGCTGCGCTGGATCCTCAAAAATCCGGCCTCGCTTTACGGCCTGGGCATTCCCCCGGCGCAATATGAGGCGCTTGCCGGCGGCAGCGACATGCATGAGGTGCTGCGCCAGCGGGTGGAAAAGCTGGCCTGCGGCTTCGCGCTGAAGGACAACTACTTCGCCCGCCAGGCCTTTGGCCGCGGCTATGGCGCAGATGACGGCGCGCTGCCGCCCTATCTGGAAGCGGCGAATTTCGAGGCGATCCGTGCCCGCGCCTCGTGCGTCGATGTACGCCATGCCTCCATGACGGAATACCTGGCCGGCCAGCCGCGCGCCACGGTCGACGGTTTCGTGCTTCTGGACGCGCAGGACTGGATGAATAGCCACCAGCTGACCGAATTGTGGCGCCAGATCGACCGTACCGCCGTGCCGGGCGCGCGCGTGATCTTCCGCACCGCCGCCGACGAGCGGCTGCTGCCGGGACGCGTGCCCGAAGTCATCCTGTCACGCTGGACCTATCACGATGCGAAAAGCTGCGAACTGAATGCCCGCGACCGCTCTTCCATCTATGGCGGCTTCCATCTCTATACGCGCAACGGCGCATGAGCGGCCATGCGGCGCACATGGATGCGGTCTACCGCTTCCAGCGCCACATCTATGATGTCACCCGAAAGCCCTATCTTCTGGGCCGCGATCCGTTGATCCGCGCCCTGCATGTGCCCGCTGGCGGGCGGGTGCTGGAAATCGGCTGCGGCACCGCGCGCAACCTTCTGTGCATCGCGCGGCGCTATCGGGGTGCGCAATGTTATGGCGTCGATATCTCCGCTGCCATGCTTGAAACGGCACGTGCCTCGATCGCGCGCGAAGATGCAGCCGTGCTTGTGGCCGAGGGCGATGCAACAAACTTCGATCCGCAGGCACTCTTTGGCGTGTCCCGCTTCGACCGGGTGGTGATCTCCTATGCCCTGTCCATGATTCCGGGTTGGCAGGCGGCACTGGATCATGCGGCCGCACTGGTGGCTCCGGGCGGATCGCTGCACATCGCCGATTTCGGCGACCAGGCGGGACTTCCCGCCATCTTCCGCAAGACCTTGTTTGCCTGGCTGGCGCATTTCTCGGTGACGCCGCGCCTGGAGCTGGAAGTCTGCGCCCGCGCTGTCGCCGCCGCCCACGGCCAATCGTGCCGCTTCCGCCAGATTCTGGGGGGGTATGCCGCGCTGGCGGAAATCAGTGCCTCCTGATCCAGGGCTTCCGGTTCGCACAAAGCCGCGATAGGGTCGTGCCATAACAATAAGAGGCGTCCAACGCCGTCATGCCGGTTGCCGCGCAATCCCAAAGGCCTTTGTCGCTGGCCCATCTCAGCCTGATCGGCTGCGCGCCGGGCGAACTGGTGCAGATCGCCGCCGCCGCGGGATTCGACCTGGCCGACCTCAGGCTGTCGCCCGCCACGCCCAGCGATCCCACCTATTCGCGATCCGAACGGATGGCGCTGTGCCGCCAGCTTCTGCCCATCCTGAGGGCCTGCGGACTTCAGATATGGGACGTGGAGATTATCCGCATCGACGCGCAAACCCGTCCCGAAGATCATGTGCCGCTGCTGGAAGCGGCAGCCTTTCTGGGCGCACGGCGCGTGAAGGTGATTTCAGACAGCGACGATCCCGGCCTTTGCGCCGCCAGGCTGGCGCGGCTTGCCGAACTGGCGGCGCCACTGACGCTGATGCTGGACCTGGAATATATGGTGTTCTCAGGCGTCCGCTCGCTGGCGGCCGCCGTCGCCATTGTTCAGGCGGCGGGCCAACCGAACGTGAATGTCCTGGTCGATGCGCTGCACTGGATGCGCGCCGGCGACGATGTGACCGCGCTGGCGGCCGCACCACCGGACTTTCTGGGCTATGTGCAATTGTGCGACGGGCCGCTTCGGGGTCCCGTCGGGCGCGAGGCGCTGATCGTTGAAGCGCGCACCAACCGCCTGGCGCCGGGTGAGGGCGAATTCCCGCTGGGTCCGCTGCTGGAGGCGATGCCGCCTTTGTGCGTGGCCAGCATCGAAGTGCCCAGGCCTCCGGGGGACCGAGCCGCTGGCGCACGCCCGCCGTCTTCTGCAAGCGGCGCGCAGGATAACACAGCAATATCAGGGAACCCACGCATGAGGCCATTGCGAATGGCGGTGATGGGCGCTGGGCTCGTCGGCCGCCGGCATATCGCCACCATCCTTTCCATGCCGCAGACGGCGGAACTTGTGGCGGTGGCCGATCCGGCCGCCGATCCCTCCGCGCTGGCGTTGGGCGCTGCCGAGTGGTTCACCGACGAGCGCCGCATGCTGGATGCGGCGAAACCGGAAGCCGTCATCATCGCCACGCCCAACGGCCTGCACCTTCGTCACGGCCGCTTGTGCGCCGGGCGCGGCATCCATTTCCTGGTCGAAAAACCGGTGACCGCCACGCTGGAGGAGGCCGCCGCGCTGGTGGATGCGGTGCATGCAAGCGGCGCGCGCACGCTGGTCGGTCACCACCGGCGCTATCTGGCAGCGGTGCGGAAGGCGCGCGCGCTGATCGCGGAGGGCGCGCTGGGCCGGATGGTTGCCGCTTCGGTGGTATGGGCCACGCGCAAGCCCGATCCCTATTTCAACACCCCCTGGCGCACCCAGCCGGGCGGCGGGCCGCTTCTGATCAATGCCATTCACGAAATAGACCTCCTGCGCCATCTGTGCGGCGAGGTGCGGCTGGTCGGCGGCATCAGCGGCAATGCGCTGCGCGGCTTTGCGGTGGAGGACACGGCGGCCGCGCTTTTCCAATTCGATAGCGGATGTCTGGCCACACTGACCTGTACCGACGCAGGGTTGTCGCCCTGGACCATTGAACAGGGCAGCGGCGAAAATCCTAGCTTTCCCTATAGCGGCCAGAGCAGCTACCGGCTGATCGGTACCAACGGCAGTCTTGAGCTTCCCGTGCTGCGCCGCTGGGGGCCCGCCATCCCTGGCGAGATCGGTTGGGACAGGCCCATCGCCGGGGAAGACATCGCAGTGCCGTATCACGATCCCTTCGTGGCGCAACTGGGGCATTTCCAGCGCCTGGTGCGGCTGGATGAACCGCCCATGGTCAGCGTGCTGGACGGGGCGCGCACGCTGGCGGCCACCCTCGCCGTCGCCGAGGCAAGCCAGTCGGGCCGAAACTGCGCGCCGCGCAGCTTTGCGGTCAGCGCGCCCTGACCCCGACCTTTCCGGTCGCGGCGTTGCGCCAGGCTGCCGGCGGCATGCCCGCCATCTTGCGGAAGGCGCGGCTGAAAGCGGCTTCCGAATCATAGCCGGCGCGCTCTGCCACGGTGGCGATGCTATCGCTGCTGTCGGCAAGCTGGCGCGCCGCCAGCTGCAGTCGCCACTTTTGCAGATATTGCATGGGTGGCGCGCCGGCGAAGGCGGAGAATCGCTCCACCAGCGAGGAGCGCGAAAGTCCGGTCTCGCGCGCCAGCATGTCCAGCGTCCAGGCCCGGCGCGGCTCCCCATGCAGCAGGTTCAGCGCCCGCCCGACATGGCGATCGCGCAGGCCCGCCAGCCATCCGCTGCTGTCCGCAGGCAGGGTTTCGACATAGCGGCGCACCAGCTCCACGAACATCAGTTCGCCCAGCCGCGACAACATGGTACCCGAGCCGGCGCGTCTGTCTTTCGCTTCCTTGACCGCCAGGCGCGCAAGTTCGGCGACCGCGCGCGAGGCAGCATCATCGGCGCTGCGCAGATGCAGGATGCGCGGAAGCGCATCCAGCAGGGGATTGAAGGGGCGGGCATCGCAGCCCAGGAAGCCGCACACCAGATGAGCCCGCTCCGCGCCGCCGCCATTCAGGTTGACCAGGAAGGGCAGTTGTTCAGCATCGTCAGGCTGGCGGAAGCGCTCCAGATCCTCTTCGCCGCGCAGGCCCGGCGCGCTCGACATCACATGGGCGTCGCCGTGGGGAAAGGCGACCACATCGCCCGCCCGCAGCAAGACGGGTGGCGCCTCGAAATCGACGGGCGCTGCCCAGCAGGTGCCGCTGGCCAGCACATGATATTCGATGACGTGTCCGGCGCCAGGCATCACCGCCGGGCCAATGACGGCGGCGTTCGGCGTTTCGGCGGCCCACGGCGCGCTGGTGTCGACGTCGAAGAACACGGCGGACTTCAGGCGCACCGCTTCAAGCACGTCGGACAGGGTATCGGCGCTCACGACAAATCTGCTTCACGGAATTGCGGTCAAATACTGCGGCGGATCTGCAAAGACGGGGGTGCGATCCGGACTTTCGGTCATGACTGGCAGCAGCGGAGCCATACCGCACCACGCCGCGGCAAGACATAACCGCGGGCAGATAAATCACAGAAACGGGAAGGACACCAGAGATGTTGAACAAGATCAGCTGCCCGGCCACCGGCGCCGCCGTCAATGCCGGAATGGAAGAACTGCCGCTCAGCCCGGTCAAGACGCGCCAGCAGGCCACCTGGGCGTCGGGCGACTATGCCGTCATCGGCACCACCGTGCAGATCGTGGGCGAGGAACTGTGCGAATCGCTGGATGTTCGCGCCGGCGAGGACGTGCTGGACGTGGCGGCCGGCACCGGCAATGCCGCCCTGGCGGCGGCGCGCCGCTTCTGCCGCGTCACCGCCAGCGACTATGTTCCCGCGCTTCTGGCGCGCGCTGCCGAACGCGCCCGTGCGGAGGGTCTGGAGATGGATTTCCGCGTCGCCGATGCCGAGGCGCTGCCGTTCGCCGATGCCAGCTTCGACGTGGTGACGTCCACCTTCGGCGCGATGTTCACGCCCGATCATGAAAAGCCGGCCCAGGAGATGCTGCGGGTCTGCCGCGCCGGCGGTCGGATCGGCCTGGCCAACTGGACGCCCGACAGCTTCATCGGCGAGCTGTTCAGGCTGATCGGCCGCCATGTGCCGCCGCCGCCCGCGCTGAAGTCGCCTGCCCTGTGGGGCACGGGCAAACACCTGAAAGAGCTGTTCGGTACCGCGGCCTCGGCCATCACGGTGCGGCAGAAGGATTTCGTCTTCCGCTACCGGTCCGCGGCGCACTGGATCGAGATTTTCCGTACCTATTATGGGCCGATGCTCAAGGCCTTCGCGGCGCTCGAACCGCCGGCGCAGAAGGCGCTGGCGGAAGAGATCGCGCTTCTGATCGGGCGCTTCAACCGCTCCGATGACGCAACGATAGTCGTTCCTTCCGCCTATCTCGAAGCGGTGATCATCAAGAATTCATGAGAGAGCGAAAAACGCCGCTCCGCCAAATTCAACCCAGACAGACGGGACACCAAGATGAGAAACATCGCATTTGCTTCCTTTGCCATCATCGTTCTTGCAACCCCACAGATTCATGCCTCCCCTGTCCTCACCAGCCATGTCGCGGTGCGTTATGGCGACCTCAACCTGACCAGCGCCCAGGGCAGGCAGGTGCTGCGGTGGCGCCTCAAACTGGCCGCCCACACCGTCTGTGGGCCGGAGCCCGACCTGCGTTCGCCCCGCTTCCGTCCCTATCAGGCCTGCGTCTCCGGCGCGGTGCAGCGGGCGATGGCTTCGGTCAGCCGGCCCCTGCTGGCGGACGCCGGCCAATGATGATTCCGGTTTGGAAGGAGTGACATGATGACGACATATCAGGGTGCCTGTTTCTGCGGCAGTGTGGAGGTCGAAGTGTCCGGCGCGCCGGCGGCGATGGGTTATTGCCATTGTAGTTCCTGCCGCGCCTGGTCGGCGGCGCCGGTCACCGCCTTCAGTCTGTGGAATCCCGCCGATGTGCGTATCGTTTCCGGCGCCGGGAACGTGGGCGCCTTCACCAAAAACCCGTCCAGCGAGCGCCTTTATTGCACGCGCTGCGGCGGACATCTGATGACCCGCCACCCGGGCCTTGGCCTGACCGACGTGTATCCAGCGATCCTCAAGGGTCTCGCCTTCGCGCCTGGCGTGCATGTGAATTATGCCGAGACGGTGCTGCCAATGCGCGACGGGCTGCCCAAGCTGAAGGACTTTCCTTCCGAATTCGGCGGCTCCGGCGAGACGATGACCGAATAGGTGCAGACGGCGGCGCCGATCCTTGCGCGCCGCCGCCGCACCGCTAGTCTGGCGGCATGAGCGAAGTCACTGTTCTTTCCGTCCAGACTGGCCGCATCCGCCCCTTGGGTCCCGAGGATGTGCCCAGTGCCATCGCCAAGCAGGCGCGCGCCGGACCGATCGCGGCCGGCCCGCTGGGCCTTGACGGCGACCAGCAGGCCGATCTGACGGTGCATGGCGGGGCGGAAAAGGCGATCTATGGTTATGCGGCCGTCCATTTCTCGGACTGGGCCAACGCCTTTCCCGCCCTCAGGGAACGGTTTGCGAACGGCGCGATGGGCGAAAATCTCACCATCGCGGGACTGACCGAGGCGGATATCTGCCCCGGCGATGTCCATGCCGTCGGCAGCGCGCTGCTTCAGGTGTGTCAGCCGCGCCAGCCCTGTTTCAAATTCGCGCTGCATCTGGGCGAGCCGCGCGTGGTCAAATGGATGGTGCAAAGCGGATTTTCCGGCTGGTACTACCGCGTGCTCCGGCCCGGCAGCCTGGGCGCTGGCGACACGGTCACGCTGGCCGAACGGCCCAACCCGGATTTTCCCTTTGCCCGCCTGGTCGAGATTGTCAGTTTCGGCCGGCCCACGCGCGCGGAGCTGGAACGCATGGCCGATATGCCGGGCCTTGCCAGCCAGTGGCGGCGCAAGGCGCGCATCGCGCTCCGCGGGGTCTGAACTGGCGACAATTGCAGCCTAATTCGACGCAAATTGCGCCGTTCCGCTTCAGCCTGTCGCAATGCGCCGGGGCGCATAAATCGCCGCGAGGATTGGGGTTTGCGGCATGTACACCATCGTGGCTGCATCGCAGAAGGGCGGCTCGGGCAAGACCACGCTGTCGGGGCATCTGGCTGTGGAGGCGCAGCGCTCCGGCGCCGGCGCCATCGCGCTGATCGACACCGACCCCCAGGGCAGCCTGGCGCATTGGTGGAACGCCCGTCAGGCGCCCGAGCCGCATTTCGTCAAGGCAGGGCTGATGGACCTGGAAGAGGCGTTGGCGGGCCTGGAACAGGCGGGAGTCAAGATTGCGGTGATCGACACTCCGCCGGCAATCACCCAGTCCATCAGCCGCGTCGTCGCCCATGCCGACCTGGTGCTGGTGCCCACGCGGCCCAGCCCGCACGACCTGCGGGCGGTGGGCGCCACTGTGGACATCGCCGAGCGGCACGGCAAGCCGGTGATCTTCGTCATCAACGCGGCGACGGCGCGCGCCCGCATAACCGGCGAAAGCGCCGTGGCCCTGTCGCAGCATGGCACCGTGGCGCCGGTGACCATCCATCATCGCGTGGACTTCGCCGCCTCGATGATCGACGGGCGCACGGTGGGCGAAGTGGTGCCAGGCTCGCCCTCCGCGCGCGAAATCAGCGATCTTTGGGTCTATGTGCAGGACAAGCTTTCGCGCATCGTCCGCGATCCGGCACTGCTGCCCGAGTTCAGGCCCGACCATCTGGCGATAGGCTCACTGCTGGAGGTCGAGCAGGAAAGCGATGCCATTCCGCCGATCGTGGTGCCATTTTATGAGGGGCCGGAACGGCGCGGCAGCGCGGACAGGCGCATTCTTCTGCCCGATCCGCCTTATCGCGGGCCTGAGCGGCGCAGCTTCGGCCGCCGCCAGACCGACCTGGCTCCCAATGGCGCAACCTGGGGCAAGTGAGGTCGCCATGAGCTATGGACGCTTCGCCGCCATCACCCCTGACATTCTCGCGCGCAAGGGCGAGGCACGGCCCTGGACGATCGCCCCGCCGACTGCCGAGCCTGCGAGCCAGGCGTCTTCCCGGCCGCTGGTGCGTCCCGAAACGGCGGGCCCCCCCCCCGTGGTGACCGCCGTCAAATCCGCGCAGCCGCCACGACCGGGCATGGCCGGCGGCGCCCCGCCCGTGATGCCGGGAGTGCGCAAGTGCACTATCCGGATGTCGGGGCATGATTTCGAGCGGCTCGGCATCATCGCGGTGAAGGACGACACCAGCCGCCAGCACCTGCTGCAGCAGGCTTTGGCCGATTTCCTGGCCGCCAAGGAAAAGCAATACCGCGCCGCCTGCCAGTGCATGGCGGCGGCACCCTGCGGGGCGTGCGAGACGTTCTAGGCGGCGTAACCGGGGGCGCGGGTGTGCCAGAGGATGGCGATGAACAGGGCCTTGGCCTTGGGCAGGATCGCCAGCGACAGGGCGCTGAAAGCGGCCGCCATGCCCAGCGCCGCCGCCCAGGTCGGCAGGAAGCCCAAGTCGATCAAGAAGGCCAGCGGCAGGAAGATATGGCCGACAAGGATAATGGTCAGCCACGGCGCGGCATCGTCGGCGCGGATGGCGCCAAAACGCTCGCCGCAGGCCGAACACTGATCCACCTGCTTGAGATAGGAGCGGAACAGCTTTCCCTTGCCGCAGCAGGGGCAGTATCCCAGGAGGGCCCGTTTGGCAGCCTGGCGCAAGGTCACATCATGCATGCCTCGTATATAGGCCTGAAAAGGCAAACGTCACCTTGCGCATAATGGCCCTGCGGCAACTTGCGCATCTGCCGTTTGGGCGCCACTCTCGGCCCGGCCGGAGGGGAAGTGCCGGCCAGGAAAAGGCAGCCTTCGCGCCGGATGAAAATCACCAAGCTCACCACCTACCGGGTTCCGCCGCGCTGGCTGTTCCTGAAGATCGAGACCGACCAGGGCATTACCGGCTGGGGTGAACCCGTGCTGGAAGGCCGCGCCGATACCGTGGCCGCCTGTGTTGCGGAAATGGCTGACTATCTTGTCGGCAAAGACCCCGCGCCAATCGAGGATCACTGGACGGTACTCTATCGCGGCGGCTTCTATCGCGGCGGCGGCATCCATATGAGCGCGCTGGCCGGCATCGACCAGGCGCTGTGGGACATCAAGGGCAGGGCGCTGGGTCAGCCGGTCCATGCGCTGCTGGGTGGGCCGCTGCGCCAGACCATGCGCGTCTATCACTGGGTGGGCGGCGACCGTCCCGCCGACATCGTGGCCGGGGCCAAGGCCGCGGCGGCCAAGGGATTCACGGCCATCAAGATGCTGGCGACCGAGGAAATGGCCTTCCTGGACAGCCACGCCAAACTGGATGCCGTGCTGGCGCGGGTGGCCGCGGTGCGCGCGGCGATGGGCCCGGACTTTGGCATCGCGCTGGACTTTCATGGCCGGCTGCATCGGCCCATGGCCAAGGTGCTGGCGAAGGAGATCGAACAGTACCGCCTGATGTTCATCGAGGAACCGGTGCTGAGCGAGCATGTGGAGGCCCTGAAGGAGATCAAGGCGCAGACATCGACCCCCATTGCGCTGGGCGAGCGGCTCTATTCCCGCTGGGACTTCAAGGCCATCCTGCATGACGGACTGGCCGACATCATCCAGCCCGATCCGTCACACGCCGGTGGCATCACCGAGACGCGCAAGATCGCCGCCATGGCGGAAAGCTATGACGTGGCGCTGGCGCTGCACTGCCCGCTGGGGCCGATAGCGCTGGCAAGCTGCCTGCAGCTGGATGGGGTCTGCTACAACGCCGCGATCCAGGAACAGAGCATCGGCATGCACTACAACAAGGACCATGATGTGCCGGCCTATCTGGCCGATGCATCGGTCTTCGCCGCCACTGGTGGCCACATGGCGATCCCCACAGCGCCGGGACTTGGCATCGCCATCGACGAAGAGGCCGTGAAACGCGGGGCGGAAATCGGCCATCGCTGGCGCCCGCCCTTGTGGCACCACCAGGACGGCTCGTTCGCGGAGTGGTGAGATGAAGCCGACCTATATCCGCTATGGCGTGATGCTGATGCTGTTCGTCAGCGTCGTCATCACCTATCTGGACCGCTCCAACCTGTCGATCGCCGCGCCCGCCATGCGCGCCGAGCTTGGCATCGATACGGTGCATATGGGCTGGATCCTGTCGGCCTTCGGCTGGACCTATGCCTTCTGCCAGATTCCTGGCGGCTGGCTGGTCGACAGGGTGGCGCCGCGCTTCTTCTATCCCGCCATCCTGATCCTGTGGTCTGTCGCCACTGTCACCATGGGTCTTGCGGGCAGCGTGGCGGCGCTGATTGCCATACGCTTGTGCATCGGGCTTCTGGAAGCCCCATCCTACAGTATCAACAACCAGGTAGTGACAAGCTGGTTTCCCGACCGCGAGCGCGCGGGCGCCATCGGTTTTTACACTTCCGGCCAGTTCGTGGGGCTGGCCTTCCTGACGCCGGTCCTGCTGATCCTGGAGGAAAGCCATGGCTGGCGAAGCGTCTTCTACACCACCGGCGTGGGCGGCCTGGTGTGGGGCCTGTTCTGGCTCCTGGCCTATCGCAATCCCCGCAACTCCAGCGCCAACGCCGCCGAACTGGCGTATATCGAAGCCGGAGGCGCGCTGACCGAACTGGGTGTGCGCAAACAAAAGTCGCATGCCAGCTTCACCGACTTCCTGACCGTGTTTCGGTACCGCAAGCTGTGGGGCGTCTATATCGGCCAGTTCGCGGTCACTTCCTGCCAGTGGTTCTTCCTGACCTGGTTCCCCACCTATCTGATCGAGTTCCGGCACCTGAGCTTCGTGAAATCGGGGCTTTATGCATCGGTACCGTTCCTGGCCGCCTTTCTGGGCGTCCTGTGTTCGGGCTTCCTGTCGGACCGGATGCTGCGCGCGGGCTTAAGCCTTGGCGTGGCGCGCAAGACCCCCATCATCGGTGGATTGCTTCTGTCCAGCGTGATCATGGGCGCCAATTTCGTCGATGCGCCGTCGTTGGTGATCGGCTTCATGGCGCTGGCCTTTTTCGGCAACGGCCTGGCTTCCATCGGCTGGTCGCTGGTCTCCTCGCTGGCGCCCAGCCGGCTGATCGGCCTGACCGGGGGCACCTTCAATTTCATCTCCAACCTGTCGGGCATTACCACGCCGCTGGTGATCGGCTATCTGGCGCAAGGCGGCAATTTCGCCCCGGGCCTCACCTATATCGCCGTGGTCGCGGTGATTGGTGCGCTGGCCTATATCCTGATGATCGGCAAGCTGGAACGGGTCGAGAGATAATGCTTCCCACCATCGACGACATCCGGGCCGCCGCGGCGCGCATCAGGGGCCATGCCGTGCGCACGCCGCTGCTGGCCAGCCCGGTGCTGGATGCGCATACGGGAGGACGGGTCCTGCTCAAGCCCGAGACGCTGCAGCGCACCGGCTCCTTCAAGTTTCGCGGCGCCGTCAACCGCATCGCCCTGATCCCGCAAGCCGAGCGCGGCAAGGGAGTGGTGGCCTTTTCCTCCGGCAACCATGCCCAGGGCGTGGCGGCGGCGGCCGGGGTCTTCGGCATGAAAGCGGTGATCGTGATGCCGGCGGACGCGCCACGCGCCAAGCTGGAAGGCACGCGCTCTCTCGGGGCCGAGATCGTCACCTATGACCGCCAGACCGAAGACCGCGAAGCGATCGCCGCGCGCGTGCTGGCCGAGCGCGGCGGCACCTTGATCAAGCCGTTCGACGACGCCCAACTGATCGCGGGTCAGGGCACGGTGGGGCTGGAGATTCTGGAGGACGCGGGCGCACGGGGCGTGCGGGTAGATCAGCTTCTGGTGCCCTGTGGCGGCGGCGGGCTGACGGCGGGCATCGCGTTGGCGGTCGGCGATGCGGCAAAGGTCTACAGCGTCGAGCCACAGAATTTCAACGGCATGCGCCGCAGCCTGGACGCGGGTGCGCCCGTCAAGGCGCCAGCCACGCCCGTCAGCGTGGCCGATTCGCTGATGTCGCCGCAGCCGGGCGCCATCCCCTTCGCCGTGGCGGGCCCGCTTCTCGCCGGCGGATTGACCGTGACTGACGAAGACCTGCTTGCGGCGGTCAGTTTCGCGCTTTGCCGCCTGAAGCTGGTGGTGGAGCCGGGCGGGGCCGCCGCGCTGGCCGCGCTGCTGGCGGGCAAGCTGGAAGCAAGGGACCGCACCACGGTGCTGGTGCTGTCGGGCGGCAATGCGGATTTCGCTGTCCTGGCCGGGGCGGTGAGCCGCTTTGCCTGAACGCAGAAAGGGGAGGGATGTGGCCATCCCTCCCCATCCCTGCGTCCGTGCGGCGGTCAGACCAGATGCTGTTCGGCCTGGATCAGGCCGCGGATATAGCCGAACTCGAAGGGGAAATTCTCGCGCCAGGCATTGGGCTGGCCGGGCACGCGCGGCGCATGGTCGGGCATCAAGAGATAGGGATATTGAACCTCGCGATAAACCTTCAGCATCTTGACGAAATCGATGTCGCCCTCGTCCGGGAACATCTCGGCGACGAAATCGCCGCGATGACCGCGGATGTTGCGGAAATGGATGTTGAACAGCTTCTTGCGGGTGCCGAACCAGCGGATGCAATCGGGCAGCTGCTCGCGCGGATTTTCCAGATTCTCCGACAGCGTGCCCTGGCACAGGTTCAGGCCGTGATAGGGGCTGTCGTGCATCTGGACGAATTTCTGCAGACCCTCATAAGTGCCCAGCACATTGTCTATGCCGCGATAGCCGCCGGCCGGCGTGCCGGGGTCCTGGGGATGGCAGGCGATCTGCACCTTGTATTCGTTGGCCACCGGCACGACGTGAGACAGGAAATAATCGATGCGCTCCCAGAAAGCTTCGGCATTGACGACGCCCGCCTTGGTCAGTGGCGGGTTCTTGGCTGCCGATTCCGCGGCGTTCCAGCGATTGTACATGGTGTCGCCGCGGCCGGGCACCTCGTTGGTGCGCAGGACGCCCAGGAGGGACATGTTATACTTCAATGCACGGATGCCGGTCTGCGCGCAGGTGCGGATGTGGTTCTGGAACGCCTCGATATCGCGGTCGCGTTCGGGGCTGTCGGCCAGCATGATCGCCGGATGCTTCTCGCGGTCGATGAGGGACGAGGTGAGCAGCACGCTATCGACCAACTCGACCTTGACCTTCCACTTGTTGGCCAGGTCCAGCATCTTGTTCATCTCTTCCACGGTGGGATAGAGGCGGGCGGGATCGGTCACACGCGGGCTGGTGCAGACGGCATCGACGCCATAGCGCGCCACCCAGGCGGCGGTGTCGTCGGTCAGGCTGCCGAACTGGTGCCCCAGCCGCGCCTTCAGCGACGGCAGCTTGGCGCTGGCGCAGGCACCGCCCGGCATGCTTGGCTGCGCGTCGGCCGCGGGCGCGTTCGCGGCGATGGTCCCGGCCGCGGCGGCCGCGGCCCCCGCACCGGTGACGGAGAAGAATTTACGGCGATCCATGGAACGTCTCCCTTTATGTTCTCGACAGCCTTAATGGACCCGAAAGTCGTCCAGCAGGGCGCTCGCGTCCAGTTTATTTTCGGCATGGTTTGCGACCCAAACCGCATAAATCCTCTCCGGGCGACGGGGGAAACGGCGTCTTGTCTTGTTGCGCCCGGACCGGTGGGGTTTTATCAGAAGCGCCGGGCAAACCGGACAGGAAGGGGAGACAAAGTGAAGGCAGGAACAGTTTTCGCAGCCGCAGCAATTGCCATGCTGGCATTGGCAACGCCGGCGGGGGCGGCCGACAAGACGCCGGAATTCACCACCATCCTTCTGGAAAAGGTGGTCGACCGCACGCCCGGCCAGGTCTGGGCGAAGATCGGGCCCTATTGCGCCATCCAGCAGTGGCTGGACGTGCCCTGCCAGATCACGGCAGGCAACGGCGCGGGCGTGGGCACCAACCGGCGGCTGCGCGGCACCATCGACGAAATGATGGTGGCAGTGACTTCGCACTCCTACACCTACGCCCAGCCGACCTCGCCGATCTTCTATCACGGCACCCTTGCGGTGGAGCCACTGGACCGGGGGCGCCAGTCCAAGATCGTCTATACGCTTTTCTACGATGTGGCGCCGCTGACCACGGTCGAGGCGCGCCAGGCCGACCGCAAGCAGCGCACCGACCGCTTCAGTGCCGCCCTGGACAAGATGAAGGAGATGGCGGAAGCGCCGTAAGTCATGACAATCGATATTCTGCAATTCGTGCCGCTGCGCCCCGAGGTGCAGCGCGAACTGGAAGCGCGCTATCGCGTGCATGGGAAAGACAGGCTGGACGAAGTGGCGTCCATCGTGCGCGGCGTGGTGACAAACGGCCATTCCGGCCCGCCGCCACACATCATCGACCGGCTGGCGAAGCTGGAAGTGATCTGCTCGGCATCGGTCGGTTATGACGGCATCCCGGTCGAATATGCGCGATCGAAGGGCATTCCCGTCACCAACACGCCCGAGGTGCTGAACGACGATGTCGCGGACCTGGCCATCGCGCTGATGATCATGACCGCCCGCCGGCTGGTGGCGTCCGACCGCTATGTGCGTTCGGGCCAGTGGCCGGTGAAGGGCGAATACCCTTTGGCCAGCCGCGCCAGCGGCAAGACGGTGGGCATTCTGGGCATGGGCCGCATCGGCAGGGAGATCGGCAGGCGCGCTGAAGCGATGAACAATCGCGTCGCCTATCACAGCCGCCGCCCGGTCGCTGGCGTGTCCTATGACCACTATCCCGACCTGGTGGCGCTGGCGAACGACAGCGACTTCCTGATCGTGATCATACCGTCGACGCCTGAGACCCAGAAGATCGTCAGCAAAGAGGTGATCGAGGCGCTGGGCCCCAGCGGTATCCTGGTCAATGTCGCGCGCGGCGCGGTGGTGGACGAGGATGCACTGGTGGACGCGCTGGTCAGCGGCAGACTGGGCGGGGCGGGACTGGACGTGTTCGCCAATGAACCCCAGGTGCCCGAAGTGCTGTTCGGTATGGACAATGTGGTGCTTCAGCCGCATGTGGGCAGCGCCACGCATGAAACCCGCCGCGCCATGAGCCAGCTTGTGCTGGACAATCTGGACGCGCATTTCGCCGGGCGGCCATTGCTTACCGAAATAAAATAAGATTCCGCAACGCGCTCAACTGTCATGGCCCGGCTTGCCCGGGCCACCCCGGAGCAACAGGCTCATTCCCGAAGAATGGCTCTTGTGACTCTGGACGGCCACCTGGAGTGGGCCATGACTGTTAGAGTCAGGCCCGGAACCGGGCCATGACTGTTAGAGTCAGGCCCGGAACCGCGCGTAAAGATTCTCGATCACGTCCACCGCCGCTTCGGATTCGGCGCGGTCAGGCACTTCGTGGTCGTTGTTGAAGCCCTTCAGGTCACCGCCTTCCAGCGACTGCACCACGATGCCATCGCTGCGTGAGATGACGGAGACATCGCGATAGTAGAGCCCGTAAGTCACTTCCGGCTGCGGGATCAGCCAGCCGATCTGGCCGCGTACCGGCACGATGGTCTGGTCGCCCATCAGGGCGCGCGCGCCATAGCCGGTACAGTTGATGACAACCTTCTCCTTCAGTTGCCCGAACTCGCCGGGATCATGGAATTCCCGCACCACCACCTTGCCGCCCATGGCACGGATGTCGCCCAGTAACTGGTGCGCATAATCGTGCACGTTGAACTGCAAGGTGGATGTGCGCCGCACGCCGGTCACCGGAAACGGCGTGACTTCCGCCGGCAACGCCACGCTGCGCGGGGTCAAATCGTCAATGCGGCCGGCATAGGCGGCAAAGCCCTGGTCGTCTTCCTGCGCGGTTGCACCGTCCGACAGCGAATAACGATCCCGGAACTCCACCGGATTGCCTGGCAGTCCCAGATAGTCGCGATAGGTCTTCCACGAGATGCGCGCCATGCGTTCCCAGGTATCACCAAAGCCTGGCGCCGCGTCCTTCGCCATGGCGATGCGCGAATCCGGCGTCCACAGGCCCGAGGCGCGCGCCGAGCGCGCCTGCTGGATCAGTTCCTTGCAATAAATGGTGACGGAAAGCCCCGCGCGCAGTGCCAGCGTCGCCGCCGCCAGCCCCAGCGCGCCGGAGCCGATTACCGCGATCTCCTTCGGGCCGCGGCTCATCGCCTTTTCCAGCGCCAGCGTGCCGGAACCCCACGACAGCGACCATCCCGACCCGCCATGGCCGTAATTGTGGATCACCAGCGCATCGCCGATCATCTCGGTGTCCAGCCGCGGTCCCGCCGCGCGGAAGGGGCGCAGGCATACGGTGATATCAAATAGCCGGTCCCTGTGGGCGCGGATGGGGGCAAGCGGCGGCAGCAGATCGGCGGGCGAGAGTCCCGAACCGATGCGCGGCTGCGCGGCACAGGCGCTCAGCGAAGCAAGCCCGCCCAGTACGGTCAGGCGGCGATCCGGTCCCATCATGATCCCCTCATCCGCACGCTGCGCGCAAGGATCGCAAAGCACAGGGCGCACGGCAAGGCTGCTCAGCGCACTGCCCAGGTGACCAGATAAAGAAAGCCCGCGCCCGCAAGCGTGGCCAGGGTCGTGGACAGGCGCGGGCGCGTCCGGTGGCTTTCCGGCAGAAGCCCGCTCGCCCCGATATGCAGGAAGAAGCCGCAGAACAACGCCAGCAGCAGTGCCAGAAGTTCGGGGCGCGGCGTGACCAGAAGACTCAGACCCGCGCCCAGCAGCGGGGCAAAGGCATCCATCGCCAGCCAGGACAGCGCGTGCCTGCGCTCTCCGCCATTTTTCACCACCACATTGACGGTATTCAAGCCATCCGCGAAGTCATGTGCCAGTACTGCCGCCGCCACGATCAGTCCGATCTCGGGGCCGGCCTGCAGCGCGATACCCATGGCGAATCCGTCCAGTATGCTGTGAGCGGAAAAGCTGGCCGCGCCGATCAGGCCGCGTGTCGTGTTGGGCCCGCCCTCGCAGTCATGGCGCGCCACCAGCCGGTCGATCACCACATAGAGAAAGAAGCCGCCCGCCGCGATGGCCAGAAGGGTCCGCGCATCATAGAATCCCCTTCCCGCCGCGATGGCTTCTGGCGCCAGGTCAAAAAAGGCCACCCCGATCACGGCGCCGGCCGAAAAGCCCAGCACCAGCGGAAGTCGCTCGGCGAGTTTGAGGGCCATCAGGCCGCCGGTCATGGTCGCGCACGCGGCACACAGCGCCAGGCCCAGGACCAGAAGGGATGTCATCGGGAATTCCGCGGAAAAGTCCGGCCGTCTTATCGCGTGCCTGCAAAAGGGGCAACATTTGTCGCAATGTGCGTGACTAGGCAGGCGGGCCGTCGCCTTTTAGCCTTGCGGTCAAAAAGGGGTTTGCCATGCATCGAATCCTCAAGGCCATCGCACTGGCACTGCTGGCATCGACCGGCGTCACGCCAGCCTTTGCCGCCCACAAGCTGGTGCTGCTGTCCATCGATGGGCTGGACTGGCGCTATATCCGTGACCGCGATGCGCTGGGCCTGAAGATCCCCAACATCCGCAAGGTCCTGGCGCGTTCCCAATATGCCGATGGCGTGGTGGGGGTGTGGCCCACCATCACCTGGCCCTCGCACACCACCATGATCACCGGCGTCACGCCCTATAGCCACGGCATCCTCGGCAATGCGGCGGGCGCGCCAGATCCGGCGCTGTCCTACTGGTCCTTCGAGAAGGTGAAGGTGCCCGCCATCTGGCAGTGCCTGAAGGCGGCGGGCAAGACCGCCGGGGCGATCAACTGGCCGGTGACGGTGAAGGCGCCCCTCGCTTACGACCTGCCGGAGGTCTATGCCAAACGCAACGGCGATTCCTCCGACATGGAGACGGTTGAAAAGTGGGAGATTCCGCAAGGCCTCGCCGCCGACATCAACAGGACCTATCCTTCCTTCCGCCAGCAATGGCTGGACGATCGCAGCCGCACCCTGGCGACCATCTGGTTGCTGAAGACCAAACTACCCGACCTGGTGGCGACGCATCTGGCCGAGCTGGATTCGGAATCCCACGAACAGGGACCCTCCACCGTCAATGCCAAAGCCGTCGTCGAGCGCACCGACGAACTTCTTGGCGACATATTGAAGGCCATGCCTGCCGATTACGACCTGGCGCTGGTGTCCGACCATGGCTTCGAAGCCATCGACCATTCGGCCAACCTGAAAGTGATGGCGGCGGCCGATGGCATCACTGGTGAGATGGCCATTGCGGGCGGGCTTGCCACCACCAATGATCCCAACGTCGCGGCCTGGCTGAAATCGCAAAGCGGCAAGGGCGATGTCGGCCGGGAAGTGTCGCATGACGAACTGGTGCACTATGCCCCGCAGCTTTCCACGGCCACCACCGCTTTCGAGCCCGCGCCGCATGTCGTCTTCGGCAACGCCGCCACCGGCTCTGCGCATGGCAAGCCCGGTAGCCGGGGCACGCACGGCTTCTGGCCGACCCGGCCCGACTATCACAGCATCTTCCTGCTGTCGGGTCCGGGCGTCACGCCCGGCAATCTGGGCACGATCGAAATGGTCTCGATCTACCAGCGGCTGCAGGATGCGATGGGCCTTGATTGCGCAAAATAGTCAGGCGGGGATGACATCCACTCCAACATCCACCATATGGTCGTGGCCGCCCAGGATGATGCCGGCAACGGGCGCCACATCGCCATAGTCGCGACCCCAGGATGAGGTGACATGGGTCTCGCCCACGATCACATCGTTGGTGGGGTCCAGGTCCACCCAGCCGAAAGGCGGCGCCCAGACGCTGAACCAGGCATGACTGGCATCGGCCCCCACCAGCCGGGGCATCCCCGGTGGCGGCCGGGTGAGAAGATAGCCCGACACATAGCGCGCCGGCAGGCCCAGGCTGCGCATCGCCGCGATCGCGACGTGCGCCAGGTCCTGGCAGACCCCGGCGCGGATCTCGAACACCCGGTCGACGGGCGTGGTCGCGTCGGTCACGCTGGTGTCATAGCGGAAGTCGCAATGAATGCGGTTCATCAGCTCTTCAGCTCCCGCCAGCATGGGCCGGCCTGGCGGAAAGCTTTCGCCGGCATATTCGGCGATGTCGCTCTTGAAGGCGGTCATGGGGGAATCAAAGATGTACTGCACGGCGTCGCGCGCCTCCGCGTCGGGCGGATTTTCCAGTAGCGCGCGCACCCTCTCATGCGTCAGGCTTTCGCGGCTGGGCCTTTCGGGCGGCCGTTCCACCGTCACTCGGCTTTCCGCCAGAATCTCCAGCAGCGTGTGCGGCCGGTCGAAGGCGAACCATTCCACCGGATTGCCGAAATAGTCGGTGCGTGAGGCGATGCTGTCCGGCTCCAGGCTGATGGCGATCTCGCTGGATGCGACTTTCTGGTTCGCCGTGTCGCGCAGGCGCAGATGCGCCAGATGCCAGGAATGGGAGACGTCCTGCACATAGCGATAGGTGGTGCGATGCGTCACCAGATAGTCCATCACATCCCTCACGGGCCCGCTGCGCCGGTGCGGCTGCGGCTGGAATGCTGGAAATAGGCATCAGCGATACCATCAGACAAAAGCGCGCAACCCGATGAAATCGTGCCGGTCAGTTCCAGCATGCCCGGCCGGGCACCATGCTCGCAGAAGTCCAGTCGTGCGGGGCTGGCGCCCGCCAGCGCGGTGCGCATCTCCTGCACCAGAGTGCGCGGCACGTCGCTGCGCTGGGCCGGCGTGATGCGCGGCAGCTCCCGCAGGTGCGCTCCGATGGCGGTCAGCTGATAGGCGCAGGAGCGCGGATTGTTCTCGTCCAGAAGCAGCAGGTCCACGAAAGGCACCAGCTGGAAGACGTTGAGATAGCGCGAGCGATAGGTCATGGCGCTGTCGGCGATCTCAAGCACGATGCGCATGTGATCGGTCTCCCGCGCGTCCGGGTATCCCACGGTTTGGCGCACCAGCCAGGCAAGGTGCTGGGCCCGCTCGCAGCGCCGGCCCATTTCCAGGAACAGCCAGTTGGGGCCGCGCGTCATGTTCTCCGCCGCCAGCCCCGACAGGGCCGCGGTGCGCCGCACCAGCGAATCCAGGTAGAATCGCGCCTGCGCCGGTTCGAATTCGTCTTCTTCGTCCGGCCGCGCCTCGATCTTGGCCAGGGCGTGAATGGTGCGCCAGGTGTCCAGCGAGATGCGGTCGCGCACCGCCCAGGCCGCCTGTTCCACCCGCGCCAGAAGATTCTGCAGGCTGCGGCCATGGCGGGTGCTGTAGACCAGAATCTGCAGTTCGCGCGTCAGATCGTCTTCGTCGGCAATCGCTTCGATGGGTGTGTCGCTGGTCATGGAATAGGGCACGAGCAGTTTGCGCGCCACTTCCAGTGCCGCCGCCGGCTCGTCTCCGACGCGCGCGGCAACCGCGCGCAGGATGCGAACGAAATTCTCCGTGCGTTCGGCATAGCGGCCCAGCCAGAACAGATTGTCCATGGCACGGCTGGGCGCCGATTCGCCCTGGCGCCGGACGTCCAGCGACTTGCCGCCGTTGCCGAGCAGGCTGAAATTGTCGACCGGCGTGGCCGAAAGGACCCAGGCGTCCTTCGACGACGCGCCCGACTGCATGGAAAGCGCCCGCACGCTGTCGTCGGCGGCCACGCGTGTCAGCCCGCCCGGCATCACCGTCCAGCCCGAAGGTGTCCAGGCGGCGAAGACACGCAAGGATACGGGCTTTGCGGCGAAATGGCCGTCCTCGAACACCGGCGCGAGCCCCAATGGCGAAATCTCCTGCACCACCAGCGTCTCGCCGCGATGCTTCAGGCGCGTCTCGAAGTGGGCGCGCTCCTCTGCCGTCAGGTCGGCCCCAAGCCGCGCGCTGGAGCGGCGCGAGAACATCGGCCGGGCATCGAAGGCATCGCGCAGGATGGAATGCTTCATCCGCGCCAGCGCTTCCTTCCTGCCCCATTCGGTGCCGCACCAGATGGTGGCGATGTCGGGGATTTTCAGTTCCTCGCCCAGCAGCGCGCGGCATACCGCCGGCAGCCAGGCGTCCATCGCGGGCGATTCCACCACCCCGCCGCCCAGCGCATTGGCCAGCACCACGCCGCCCGCGCGCACCGCCTCCATCAGCCCCGGCACGCCCAGCGCGCTGTCGCTGCGAAATTCCAGCGGGTCGCAGAAATCGCTGTCCACGCGCCGGAAGATGGCCGAGACGCGTTCCAGCCCCGTCAGCGTTTTCAGGAACACTTCCCCGCCGCGTACCGCCAGATCGTCGCCTTGCACCAGGGTCAGGCCAAGATAATGTGCCAGATAGACATGCTCGAAATAGGATTCGTTGTAAGGACCGGGCGTCAGCAGCACGGCGCGGTCGCGGCGCGACTGGCCCAGCGCCAGGATGTTCTCGCGATAGGCATTGAAAAAGGCGGCCAGCCGCGCCACCCGCATGTCGGCGAAATTCTCCGGGAAGGTCTGCGCCACGACAAGCCGGTTTTCCAGCGCATAACCCAACCCGCCCGGTGCGTCGACGCGGCTTGCCATCACCCTCCAGCTGCCGTCGGGCCCGCGCGCCAGATCGGCGCAGTAAAGATGCACATGCACGCCATGGGCCGGCTCGGCGCCGCACAGCGGGCGCAGGAATTGGGGATGGCCGGTGACAAGGTGCGCCGGCAGCACATTGTTCGACAGCAGGGTCTGCGGACCATAGATGTCGCGCAACAGAAGATCGGTCAGCATGGCGCGCTGGATCACCGCCGTCTCGACATGCTTCCAGTCGGCCGCCGACAGGATGAAAGGCACAATGTCCAGCTGCCAGGGGCGCGCCTGGCCGCCGCGATCGTCATAGACGTTATATGTGACGCCGTTGTCCTGGACGGTTGCGCGGGCCGCCAGCTGGCGGCGCTCATATTCCCCGGGCGACAGCTGGGTCAGGGTGCGGGCAAAGGCCCGCCAGTGCGGACGCACCAGCCCATTGGGTTCGCGCAACTCGTCAAAGCGCGCCGGGCGACTGGACGGCTCTGCTAGTTCCGCACGCGACACTGGTTCTGTTCCTGATCTGCCTTGCGCGCCAATTCTCAAGGTCCCCGGCGCAGGTCCAGCGTATAGGGAAAATCGGGATTTGTGTCTTCCCTCTCAACCTCGAAAATACCGCCGGTGAAGCCGAAGGGCTCGAAACGGGCCAGGCGCCGGCCTTCCGCTTCATTGGCATTGACGGGGAATATCTCGAAATTGCGCCCGCCCGAATGGGTGACGTGATAAGTGCAGCCGCCCAGCGACCGGCGCTGCCAGCCATCCCAGACCTCGATCACCAGCGGCCCATGCGCGGGAATGGTGGGATGAAGGCCGTGCGCGGGCTGCCAGGCCTTGAAGCGCAGGCCCGCCACCGCCGATCCCTGGCCGGTGGATGCAAGCGGCAGGGCCCGCCGGTTGACCAGTACCTTGTGTCGGCCGGGCGTCAGGCCGCTGGCCGACACTTCCAGCCGTTCCACCGAGGAATCGACGAATCGCGCCGTGCCCCCGCCGGCGCCTTCCTCGGCCATCACGTTCCACGGTTCCAGCGCGGTGCGCAGCTCCAGCTCCACATCCGCATATTGCACGCGCCCGATATGGGGGAAGCGGAATTCCCAGTGCGGGCGGAACCAGTTCGCGTCAAACGCCTGGCCATGGGCGTTCATGTCGGCGATCACATCCTCGAAATCGCGCCACACGAAATAGGGCAGCATGAAGCGGTCATGCAGCCCGGTGCCCCAGCGCACCAGCTTCCGGCCATAGGGCTCGCGCCAGAAGCGTGCGATCAGCCCGCGCAGCAGTAGCGACTGCGCCAGGCTCATCTCGGCATGAGGCGGCATCTCGAAGCCCCGGAATTCCACCAGCCCGAGCCGCCCGGTGGGTCCGTCGGGCGAATAGAGCTTGTCGATGCAGATCTCGGTGCGGTGTGTGTTGCCCGATAGGTCGGCCAGCAGGTTGCGGAAGATGCGGTCCACCGCCCAGGGCGGGATGTTCGCGGCCGCACGGCCGGGCACTTCGTCGAAGGCGATTTCCAGTTCATACAGCGCGTCATGGCGCGCCTCGTCGATCCGCGGCGCTTGGCTTGTGGGACCGATGAACAGGCCCGAGAACAGATAGGACAGCGACGGATGGTTCTGCCAATAGGCGATCAGGCTCTTGAGCAGGTCGGGCCGGCGCAGAAAGGGGCTGTCGGTAGGCGCGGCCGCGCCCACCACGATATGATTGCCGCCGCCGGTGCCGGTGTGGCGCCCATCCAGCAGGAATTTCTCCGTCGACAGGCGCGCGGCGTGCGCTTCCTCGTACAGGCCGCGGGTGACGTCGATCTGCTCGCGCCAGTTCCCGGCCGGATGGATGTTCACCTCGATCACGCCGGGATCGGGCGTGACCTTGATCACATGGATGCGCGGATCGAAGGGCGGCGGGTAGCCTTCGACATGCACGGGCACCCCCAGCGCCTCGGCGCCGTCCTCCACCACCGACAGCAGGGCGAAATAATCGTTGGCGGTGGGGACTGGCGGCACGAACACGCACAGCCGTCCCTCGCGCGGCTCGACCGTCAGGGCGGTGCGCACCGCAGGCTCGGGCCCGTCCATCGTCGTGACGGCGGCATTGACGGCATGGAAGGGCGCGGAATCGCCACCGCCATTGGGCCTGGCGTCGCCATAGGGCGGGCCCGCTTCCTCGCGCGCAGGCAGCGGCGGCAGCGGCGCGAACGGATCGGGCGGTGGGACAAAGCTGCGCGCCTCAGGCGGCACAAAGGGAAGGGCATTCAGCGGCAGGCGGAATCCGATCGCCGAATCGCCGGGGATCAGGAACAACTGGCCCGAACGTGTCTTCCAATGCTCGCTCTGCCAGTGGTGAAGGCCTTTTTCCACCGGCAGCACGAAGCCCGCGGGCTTTGTCAGGCCGCGCCCGAACACCCGCACCAGCCGCGCGCGCAGTTCGGGATCGTCCAGCTTGGGATCGGTTGTATCGATGCCCGCGGCAAGCTGTTGTTCCTGCGCCAGGTAATGCCAGAAATCCTCGAAGGCGGGGATGGCATAGGACGCATCCAGTCCCAGCCGCGTGGCGATTGCTTCGGCCAGCGCCTTCGCGTCGTCCAGCGTCGGGGCATGGTCGCGGGCCTCGGCGGCGATATTCTCCGCCTTCTTCCACATGGGCACGCCGTCAGCCCGCCAGTAAAGCCCGAACGCCCAGCGCGGCAGGCTTTCACCCGGATACCATTTGCCCTGGCCGTAATGCAGCAGCCCGCCCGGCGCGAAGCGTTCGCGCAGGCGGCGGATCAGCGTGTCGGCCAGCTTGCGCTTGGTGGGGCCGACGGCGGCGGTGTGCCACTCCTCGCCGCTGCGGTCGTCGATCGAGACGAAGGTCGGCTCGCCCCCCATGGTCAGGCGCACGTCGTGATCGTTCAGCATCCTGTCGACGTCATCGCCCAGCTTTTCGATAGCCGCCCATTGTTCTTCGCTATAGGGCCTGGTGACGCGCGGCGCTTCCTTCACCCGCGCCACACTCATGTCGAAGTCGAACAGGACCTCGGCCGGTTCCAGCGCGCCAGAGATGGGCGCGGCATGGGCGGGATTGGCGGTGCAGGCCAGCGGAATATGGCCTTCGCCCGCGAACAGGCCGGAAGTGGGGTCGAGCCCCACCCAGCCCGCGCCGGGAAGATAGACCTCACACCAGGCATGCAGGTCGGTGAAATCCTGTTCGGGACCGGACGGTCCATCCAGCGACTTCACGTCGGGCTTTAGCTGGATCAGGTAGCCGCTGGCAAAGCGCGCCGCCAGGCCCAGCCGGCGCAGCAGATTGACCATCAGCCAGGCGGAATCGCGGCATGAGCCCGAGCCCTTCACCAGCGTCTCTTCGGGTGCCTGGATGCCCGGCTCCATGCGGATCAGATAGGAAATGTCGCGCGCCAGCTTTGCATTCAGGTCGAACAGGAAGGTCGTGGTGGGCTTTTCGCCGCGCGGCACGGCCGCCAGCCAGGCCTCGAATTTTTCACCCATTTTCCCGTCGCGGGTCCGCAGATAGGGCTCCAGTTCGGCCTTGAGTTCGTCGGAATAGGCGAAGGGATAACGCTCGGCTTCCGGCTCCAGGAAGAAGTCGAAAGGATTGACCACCTTCATCTCCACCGCCAGGTCGACGCAGACGGTGAAATGATCGGTCTTTTCGGGAAAGACGACGCGCGCCAGCCAGTTGGACTGGGGATCCTGCAGCCAGTTGATGAAGTGCGGCTCCGGCTCGATCTTCAATGCATAGGACGCGATATGGGCGCGGGCGTGCGGCGCGGGCCTGAGGCGTATCGTCTGCGGCCCCAACGCGATGCGCCGGTCATAGCGGTAACGGGTGACATGACGCAGCGCGGCCTGGATCGACATCGGGGAACCCGTGTTTCTTGCCCGTATTGTCTGAAAGTATGCCGCAAGTGCGAAATAGGTTCCACACACTGACGTATTGCACCCTAGACCCTCGGCGCGACCATGCAACGCAGGCGGAACGGGCCCTCAAAGCGGGCGTTCCCCTTCGAGAGGAGCGGGCGATGAAATTGTTCAGCTGTCAGGGGTGCGGACAGCTCCTCTATTTCGAGAATATACGCTGCGAAAACTGCGGCCGGGCCTTGGGCTATCTACCTGACCTGACGGAGATTTCCGCACTAGACCCGTTGGATGGCGGCGGCTGGCGGGTGCTGGCGGCCCCCGGCAGGGCCTACAATTTCTGCCGGAATTACCAGTTCGGGGTATGCAACTGGATGGTGCCCGCAGATGACGAGACCGGCTATTGCGCCGCCTGCCGTCACAACCGCGTCATCCCGGACCTGGCGGTGGCGGGCAACCTTGCCCTGTGGGCCAAGTTCGAGATCGCCAAGCACAGGCTCTTCTATTCCCTGTTGCGGCTGGATCTGCCAATGCACAGCCGCACGGACGATCCCGAACATGGTTTGGCCTTCGATTTCCTGGCCGATCCGTCTGAATCCCATGCCGAGGAGGTCATGACCGGCCACGACAATGGCCTGATCACCCTGGCGCTGAAGGAGGCCGACGACGCGGTACGCGAGCGCGTGCGCAGCGAGATGGGCGAGCCCTATCGCACCCTCTTGGGTCATTTCCGGCACGAGAGCGGGCATTATTTCTGGGACCGGCGGGTGGCCAGCCGCCCCGGCTGGCTGGATGCCTTCCGCAAGCTGTTCGGCGACGACCGTGCCGACTATGGCGCGGCGCTACAGAACCACTATGCCAATGGCGCGCCCGCCGGCTGGCAGAATGACTATGTCAGCGCCTACGCCGCCAGCCATCCCTGGGAGGATTTCGCCGAGACCTGGGCGCATTACCTGCACATCATCGACACGCTGGAGACGGCGGGCGCCTTCGGTCTGAAGGTGAGGCCGCGGCGCGCCCGCGGGGCGCTGGCGGCGGAGATCGATTTCGATCCCTATCGGGCCCGTCGCATGGACCGGCTGATCGACACCTGGCTGCCCATCGAATTCGCCACCAACAGCCTGAACCGCAGCATGGGACAGATCGACCTTTATCCCTTCGTGCTGTCGCCCACGGTGATCGAGAAGCTGGGTTTCGTCCATGCGCTGACTCATGGGTCCAGCGCGGTGCGCAAGACCGCCTAGCGTCGCAATTGGGTCGGCGCGGCGGCCTAGCCGGCGCGGGCGATGCTCTGCAATTGCGGCAACGCCAGCACGCGCTTGGCCGGCATCAGCACGCTGACCCTGGTGCCCTTGCCCACCTGGCTTTCCAGCGAGACATCGCCGCCATGGGCTTGTGCAAGGCCCTTGACGATGGCCAGTCCCAGCCCCGTGCCCCTGTCGGCCAGCTTGATGTCGTGCTTGCCCTGGCCGAATGTGTCGAACACCTGGGAGATGTCACCGGGCGCGATTCCGACGCCGGTATCCTCCACCCCGAACACCAGCGCGCCGTCACTGGTCAGCCGGGCAAAGGCCCCGACGCGGCCATGCGCGGGCGTGAACTTGACAGCATTGGACAGAAGGTTGAGCAGGATCTGCTTGATCGCGCGCTCGTCGGCGCGAATCCGCGGCGTTCCGGCATCGATCAGGTTTTCAAGCCGGGCGCCATTGTCCTTGGCGCGCCAGGTCACCAGTTGCAGCGCGTCATCCGTCAGGTTGTGCAAATCGACCTCGGTCTCCTCCAGCTTCCAGCGGCCCGCCTCGATCTTGGCCAGGTCCAGAATGTCGTTGATCAGGGCCAGAAGGTGCCGTCCGGAACTGTTGATCAGGGTGGCATATTCATGCACCCGCTCGGCATCCTTCTCGAACATGCGGCTGGAGATGAGCTCGGAAAAGCCCAGAATGGCATTCAGCGGCGTGCGCAGTTCATGGCTCATGTTGGCCAGGAATTGCGACTTGGCCAGGCTGGCGGCTTCCGCCTGGTCGCGCCCGCGATCCGATTCCAGCTTGGCCATCACCACTTCGGCCAGAAGCGTGTTGCGTTCTTCCTGCGCCAGGATGGCGGCTCGCGCCCGCAGATAGCTCTGCCGCGCGACCAGGCCGATGAAGGCGACAAAGAAGGGCGACACCACCGCCAGATAGACGCTGGGCGAATCCATGCCCTGCAACGGCGGCAGCACAACGGCGATCAGGTAGAGCAGAAGCGCCGGCCGGGCGAGGGCGCGGCAGGCGGCGGTCGCTGTGGCATGGACGGCCATCACCGCAGCCAGCAGAAGCTCGATCAGGATGTGGCTGACCGGCGCGCCGGGCACCCACAGATACCAGCCGATTGTCGCCCAATTGGCGATGAAGAACAGGTTCGCGATGACGACCAGGCGCGTCCAGCGCCGCGCCCCATGCCTTGGCATCGGGCCGGCGGGGAAACGCTTGAGCACAATGGCGTGCGGGATGAAGCCAAGCATGATCTGCGCATAGCATAGCGCCAGCACCGGCCAGGCGACCCACTGTGAAAAGATCACGCAGACCGCCAGCGCCAGGATCGGCACCGCCGGCCGGTTGCCGCGCAGATGTTCCACCACGCCACGCAGCAGTGCCCAGGCGACTCGATCCTCGCGCTCGGCCGCGGCGTCGGAATCTGGCGCCCAGATAGGGCTGGCTGAATGCATGAAGTCCCCGCTTGCCGGGGCCAGTGTGCCCAAGAAATCTTAAGAGGGGCTTTGCGGGAACTTTCGCGCGCCCCGGCAGGTTAACCAAAGCCTTACTCAAAACTCCCCTTCCAACCTGTGCCATATTAGAACGTATCATCTCGGTACACGCGCTTCGCATGCTCCGGTATGCATTGGTCACGAGGGAGAGTGTGGTGAAGGCTCGAATTGTCATCGTCGGCATGATGCTGGCAGCTGCAACGGCTGTCGCGATCCCTGCGGGCACACCCGCCATGGCCGCCCAAAAGGCCGGCCCGTGCGACTGCGCAAAGCCCCAGGGCAAGGCAGAGCCGAAGCACCATTTCAAGAGAGTGCATGTCGAGCGCCATGCCCGGCGCCGGGCGCCTGTCACGGCCCATGCGGAAGGGTTCTACGACTATCGGTCGGCGGCGCCGGTGCGCATGGACGAATGGCACGGCGAATGGCACGGCGTGTGGCACGGCGTGTGGCGTGGGCAATGGCAGGGCGAGTGGCGCGGCGAATGGCGTGGCGAATGGCGCCCGGCTACCGATGACGGCTACGGACTGCCGCCGGACGGCGGCCATGGCCCCGGTCCAGCCGGCTATGGTCCGCCGCGTGGGGGCTATGGCGAAGAATACGGCCTTACCATCGACCAGCGTGGCTGGAACGGCGGCGTGGGCGTCGGAGCCGCCGATTCCGGATATGGCTACGGCTATGGCTATGCTCCGGACCGGCTGAACGGGCCGACCTACAATGATTACCGCCAGAGCTTCCAGTACAACCCTTCGCATGCCGGGCCTTTCCGGCCCCGGCGGATGGGTGGAATGGCCCCGCCGGCCCGGCCGGGCTTCGGCCCCAGATAATCGCGGACCGGCTTTGCGCGCAGTCGGCCGGCCTCAATTGCCGGTGCGCGTGGCGTAGCGGGGATGATGGGCGAAGACCGCGAACGGGATCGACGCCACATAGATGATCAGGCCCGCGCTCAGCGTTGCCCATGGCCACAGAACCAGAAGCACCGCCAGCCCTGCGGAGACGATGGCCGCCAGCGCGCGATGCTGGCGCTGCAGCTTCATGTATTTGATCGACGGCGTGGGCAGGCGCGAGACCATCAGCGCAGAAGTGACAGCCACCATCACCGTGGAAAACCAAGGCTGGCGCACCATATCGCTGTGCCACTGGAACCACAGCAGCAGCGGCAGCAGCATCATGCAGGCCGCCGCCGGCGTGGGAAGGCCGGTGAAATAGGGATTGCCCTTGGTGGCGCCTTCGTCGCGCACGCTTTCCACATTGAAGCGCGCCAGGCGCACCGCACTGGCGGCGCAGAAGATCAGCGCGGCGATCCAGCCGGCGTCGCCCATCCGCTCCAGGCTCCACATGTACATGATCACGCCGGGCGCCACGCCGAAACTGACCAGATCGGCCAGGCTGTCCAGTTGCGCGCCGAAACGGCTGTCGGCGCCCAGAAGCCGTGCGGCGCGCCCGTCCAGCATGTCCAGGATCATCGCCGCCACCACGAAGGCAACCGCGACGGTCCAATTTCCGTCCAGCGCGAAGCGGATGGCGGTGGTGCCGCTGGCCAGTGCCAGCAGCGTGAGGGAGCTGGGGATCAGCTTGCCGATGGACAAGTCTTCCAGCCGTTCCAGGCGCGCGGCCACGATCTGGCGGGCGCGCTTGCGGCGGGAGATGCGATCCGGTTTATCCAACGATAATCCTTCTTCAGACAAAGCGGGCCAGAACCGTTTCGCCCGCCCGGACCCTGCTGCCTGGCCCGGCCAGGATCTCGGTGCCTTGCGGCAGGAAGACGTCCACCCGGCTGCCAAAGCGGATAATGCCAAATCGGGCGCCCCTTAGCACCCCCTGGCCCTTGGTCAGGTCGCAGACGATGCGCCGCGCCACCAGGCCGGCGATCTGCACCACTGCCAGGTCGTGGGTCTCGCCCCGGCCGTCGGGGCGCAGGCGGATGGACATGCGCTCGTTATGGATGGAGGCCTTGTCAAAACTGGCATTGAAGAACCTGCCCGGGCGATAGGCTTGCGCCACCACGCTGCCCGACACCGGATTGCGGTTCACATGCACATTGAAGACATTCATGAACACCGACAGGCGCGGGCGCGGCTCTTCGCCCAGCCCCAGTTCGGCGGGCGGCACCGCCTCGACGATGGGCAGCAGCCTGCCGTCGGCGGGACAGATGATCAGGTCATCGCCCTCGGGCGCGTGCCGTTCCGGATCGCGGAAGAAAGCCACGCACCAGACCGTCACCGGCAGCAGCACCCAGCCCAGCCAGGCGGCGAACAGGAAGGCGAGAAGATTCACAGCCGCGAAGAGTGCGATAAACGGATACCCCTCGCGGTGAATGGGCAAGGTCACAGCAAGCTTCCTTTTAAGGTCGCTCCCGCTCGCGCGGACGCTTCTGCGATGAACGGATAGCCCTCGCGGTGATTCGGCAAGGTCACAACGGGCTTCCTTTTAAGGTCGCTCCCGCTCGCGCGGACGCTTCTGCGATGAACGGATAGCCCTCGCGGTGGATCGGCAGGTGCAATTGCGGCTCCAAAAGCGAAAGGGCAGCCAAACCCGGCCACGCTGCCCGCGCGCCGGCGGCTGCCCATCAGTTAGCGCCCCAAGCTTATCAGGCGACGCGGTTGCCGGTGAAGGGAAATGAGCCGAATGCCCCGGCCTTGACGCTGCCGGACATTTTGTCGCCCTCCACCGCGCCGGAGAAGTCCAGCGTCAGCGGCATGGGCGAGCTGATTTTGGCCGACCAGCTGACGGCGTTGCCGTCGACCTTGCCATTTTCCAGGGGACCCGAGCCCTGTGCGGCGGTCTGGGTGCCACTCAGGCTGGCGCCGCTGCTGGCCAGTTCCAGCGTGGCCTTCTGCGCGCCCATCGGCGAATTGATGATGATCTCCCACTTGCCGTCCACAGCCATGGCATTCTCCCTGAAACAGGCTTGCATCTAATGACCGGATGGACGCTTGTGCAAGGGGGCGCTAGACAGCGCGGCCGGAGGGCGCATCAGGACATGTCACGCAAGACCATCATCCTTCCCAAAGGACACCAGAACGGCAAAAGGGCTCGCGCCGGGTCGCCCTGGATCTTCTCCAACGAGATCCGCATGGACGACGCCGCCAAAGCCATCGCGCCGGGCGCCATCGTCAATGTGCGCGGCGATGACGGGCAGGCCTTCGGCACGGGTTATTTCAACCCAAAAAGCCTGATCGCGGTGCGCCTTCTGTCGGGCGAATGCGATGCCGTCATCGACGCCGATTTTTTTGCCGCGCGCCTTGGCCGCGCCCTGGCCTTGCGCGAGCGTTTCCATGCGCGGCCTTTCTACCGTCTCTGCCATGCCGAAGGTGACGGCTTGCCGGGCCTTGTGATCGACCGCTTCGACGATACGCTGTCGGTACAGTCCGGTACCGCGGGCATGGAGCGGCAGACGGATGCGATTATGTCCGCGCTGGATCGGCTGATCGGCCCACGCACGGTCATCCTTCGCGGTGACGCACCCACGCGCGCCCTCGAAGGGCTGGAAACACAGGTGCGCGTGGTCAAGGGCGAGGGCCGCCGCATCCAGCTGGAAGAGAATGGCGCGCGCTATTTCGCCGACCTGGCGGAGGGCCAGAAGACCGGCTGGTATTACGACCAGCGCGACAACCGGGCCTTCATCGCGTCGCTGGCCAGGGGCAAGAGCGTGCTGGACGCATTTTCCTATGCCGGCGGCTTCGGCATCCTGGCGGCCAAAGCGGGCGCCAGGGAAGTGATCTGCCTGGATTCCTCGGCACCCGCGCTGGCACTGGCCGAAGAGAGCGCACGCGCCAATGCCGTGACGGTCAAGGCGGTGAAGGCCGACGTGTTCGAGGAGCTGGAGCGTCTTTCGGCAAGCGGCGAGACCTTCGACATCGTGGTTGCCGATCCGCCGCCCTTCGTGAAATCGAAAAAGGATCTGGAAGCCGGCGCGCGCGCCTATCGCAAGCTTGCGCGCATGGCGGCGCGGGTGACGGCCGAAGGCGGTATCCTTCTGCTGGCATCCTGCTCGCACAATATTTCAGCCGATCGCTTCGCGCTGGAATGCGCGGCGGGTCTTTTGCGCACCGGCCGCCGCGCGGCGCTGATCCGCCAGGCCGGCGCGGGGCCGGATCATCCGGTGCATCCCATGCTGCCCGAAAGCGCGTATCTGAAAGCGCTGGTCTATGCGCTCGACTGACGAACCCTCTCCACGCACCAGCTTCATCAAGCAAAGTCGCGAAGGCCGGAGGGAGCAAAACTAGATGGAAACCTGCGTGCCCAGTTCGACCACCCGCCCCGGCACCAGGTTGTAATAGCGCGCCGGCGCCTGTGCGTTGGAGGCCAGCCACATGTAAAGCGCCACCCGCCAGCGGCTCAGGCTGGGGGCGTGGCCGGCCACCAGCGTCTCGCGCCCCAGGAAATAGGTGGTGGCGTCCGGCTCCAGCGCCAGCCCCTGGCTGCGCGCCAGTTCCAGCGCGGCGGGAATGTCGGGCGTTTCGAAGAAACCATAATTCAATCGCATCGAGAAGAAGCCCTTGCCCAGCTTGTCCAGCGACACCCGTTTGGAAACCGGCACGGTGGGCGTGTCTGCCACCGCCACCTGGCAGATCACCACCCGCTCATGCAGCACATGATAATGCTTGAGGCTGTGCAGCAGCGCGCCCGGCACCACGTCCAGCCTGGGAGACAGGAACACGGCGGTTCCCGCGATCCGCTGGTTGTATTTGTCCGCGCGCGACAGGAACAGGTCCAGCGCCAGTGAATCGTCCCGCACCTTATCCAGATGGGCGCGCCGGCCCAGTCGCCAGGTGTCCATCACCACGAACACGGCGCCCGCCACCGCCAACGGCAGCCAGCCGCCCTGGGTGATCTTCAGCGCATTGGACGACAGGAAGGCCAGGTCGATCACGCCCAGAAGGCCGAACAGCCCATAGACCAGCGGCCGCGGCCAGCCCCAGCGATGGATCGCCACCACGCCGACCAGCGCGGTGGAGATTACCATCACGCCCGTCACCGCGATGCCATAGGCGGCCGCCAGCGCGTCCGAGCTCTTGAAGATCAGCACGATCAGCACCACGCCCACCGCCAGCATGGCGTTGATGCGCGGGACATAGATCTGGCCCACCTCCTGGGCGGAGGTGTGGCGGATGGCCATGCGCGGCAACTGGCCCAGCTGCACCGCCTGGCGGGTGATGGAGAAGACGCCGCTGATCACCGCCTGGCTGGCAATGATGGTGGCGATGGTGGCCAGCACCACCATGGGAAAATGCAGCCAGTCCGGCACCAGGGCGTAGAACAGGAATGGCACCGACTGGGGATGGGCCAGAAGCAGCGCGCCCTGCCCGAAATAGTTCAGCGTCAGCGCCGGAAAGGCGATGTAGAGCCAGGCCCAGCGGATCGCACGCGATCCGAAATGGCCCATGTCGGCATAGAGCGCCTCGCAGCCGGTGACCGCCAGCACCACAGAACCCAGCGAGACAAAGGCCGTCCAGGGTTCGCGCACGAACAGGCCCAGGCCATGGGCGGGGTTGACCGCCCACAGGATCTGCGGCGTCCGGGCGATGGCCATCGCGCCCAGGACCGCAAGCACCAGGAACCACAGCGCCATGATCGGCCCGAACAGCTTGCCGATGCGGTCGGTGCCGTGGCGCTGCATCAGGAACAGGCCGACCAGGATGACAAGGGTGATGGGCACGATCCAGGGCTTGAAGGAATCGCTCACCCCCAGGCCTTCCACCGCCGACAGCACGCTGATCGCCGGCGTCAGCATGCCGTCGCCGTAGAACAACGCAAGGCCCAGAAGCGCGGCGACGCCGATGGCGGTCTTGGCGCGGCGGCTGACCGGCGCGCGATGGGCCAACGCCGCCAGCGCCATCACCCCGCCCTCGCCATTGTTGTCGGCGCGCATGATGATGCCGACATATTTGACGGTCACCACGATCACCAGTGCCCAGAATATCAGCGACAGCGAGCCATAGACCGCACTCGCACTCACCGCGCCATGGCGGCTGGCGGCCAGGGCCGATTCGCGCATGGCATAGAGCGGAGATGTTCCGATATCGCCGAACACCACGCCCAGCGCGCCCAGCATGAGCAGAAATGTGCGCCGGAACGGCGCCCTGCAGTCCTGTTTCATGCCGGAATGCTAACCTCGTTGATCTGGTCGGACGGTCCCGCAAGGAATGCGGGCCGCGGCCGGTTCAGATGGTAATCTGCGAGCCCAATTCTACTACCCGGCCCGGCGGCAATTGATAAAAGCGGGCGGGCGATAATGCCGCACCCGCCATCTGGCGATACAGCCAGTTGCGCCAGTGGCCCAGTTCGGAACGCTGGTCAGGCACCAGCGTTTCGCGGCCGATGAAGAAGGTGGCGGTGTCCAGGTCCAGCGCCAGGCCGAAGCGGCGTGCGTCTTCCAGTGCGCGCGGCACATCGGGCGTCTCGAAGAAACCGTGATGGACCTTGACGGCATAAAAGCCCTTGCCCAGCTTTTCCACCTCGATGCGCCTGGCTGCGGGCACCAGCGGCGTGTCCTCGACCACCACGTTGCAGATCACCACCCGCTCATGCAACACCTTGTTGTGCTTGAGATTGTGCAGCAGCGATCCGGGCACCACGTCGGTGCGCGAGGCGAGGAACACGCCAAGCCCGGCCACGCGGGTGGTGCTCCTGTCGGCGCGCTCCAGGAACAGGTTCAGCGGCAGCGATTCGCTGCGAACCTTTTCCAGATGCACGCGTCTTCCCTTGCGCCAGGTGTCCATCAGGATGAAGACACAGAAGGCGATGAACAGCGGCAGCCAGCCGCCTTCGGGAATCTTCAGCGCGTTGGAGGCCAGGAAGACCATGTCGATCAGCCACAGCAACCCGAACAGGCCCACGACCAGGAACGGGTTCCAGCGCCACTGCTTGCCCGCCACCAGCGCCACATTGAAGGTGTCGATCGCCATCACGCCGGTCACCGCGATGCCATAAGCCGCCGCCAGTGCCGCCGAACTCTTGAAGATCAGCACGATCAGCACCACGCCGATGCCCAGCACGATATTCATGTTGGGCACATAGATCTGGCCGTAATCGGTGGCGCTGGTGTGGCGGATCTCCATGCGCGGCAACTGGCCCAGCTGCACCGCCTGCTGGGTCATGGAGAAGACGCCGGTGATCACTGCCTGGCTGGCGATGATGGCGGCCAGCGTCGACATGCCGACCATGGGCAGATGCGCCCAGTGCGGAATGACGGAATAAAAGGCGATGGGCGCGCGGTCGGGATGGACCAGAAGCGCCGCGCCCTGGCCGAAATAATTGCACATCAGCGCAGGCAGGCAGATGAAGTACCACGCATACTGGATGGGCTTCTTGCCGAAATGGCCCATGTCCGCGTAAAGCGCCTCGCAGCCTGTTACGGCCAGCACCACCGCGCCCAGGCTGACAAAGGCGATCCAGGGCGCGGTCAGGAACAGGCGGATGCCGTACATCGGATTGATCGCGCCCAGAATGATGGGCGTCTTGATGATCGCCGCGAGGCCGAAAAAAGTCAGGGCGGCGAACCACAGCACCATCACCGGCCCGAACAGCTTGCCGATGCGATGGGTGCCCCGGCTCTGCAGCGCGAACAGGCTGACCAGGATGATCAGGGCCAGCGGCAGCACCAAAGGCTCGAAGGCGCGGCTTTCCACCGTCAGGCCTTCCACCGCCGACAGCACGGTGATGGCCGGGGTCAGCATGCCGTCGCCATAGAACAGCGCCAGCCCGACGCCCGCGCCAACACCGATAATGCCCTTGACCGTGCGGCTGAGGCCCGGCGAGCGATGCGCCAGCGCCGCCAGCGCCAGGGTGCCGCCTTCGCCGTCATTGTCGGCGCGCATGATCAGGGTGACGTATTTGACCGTCACCACCACCACCACCGCCCAGAAGATAAGGCACAATGAGCCCATCACCGCGGCATGGTTGGCATAGATGCCGGTGGTCTCGCGCACCGTCTCGCGCAGGGCATAAAGCGGGCTGGTGCCAATGTCGCCGAACACCACGCCCAGCGCCCCCAGCATCAGCGTGGCATTGCGGCGCGATCCGGGCGCGTCGCTCCCCTGGGAATGGTCCCCCGGGGATTGGCTTTGGGACAAGTCCTGCTCTGTGCTGCTCACGGACGATTACGGCTCATGATGCAAAGGAAGAACGCGCCGCGCAGCAACTGACACCCACGTTCCCTGAAAGCCCCCGACGGCGAGCCAAAATAGGCCGGTTGTCCGCCTGCCGAAAGGGGCCAGACAGCATGACGCGCCGGCGTGCCCGCTTCAGCCGCAAGTATCTGTGGTTTCTGCGCTATTCGCCTGCCAGGGAAACCGGGCCCATGGCACCGCCCTGCGCAACGGCGCCGCCCGCATCGCGGCCCGGTCCAATGAAGCCCTGGACGGAATAGACGCGCGAACCCCAGGCATTGTTGGGGATGTTCCACACCCGGACCTTGGTCCAGTCATTGTCCTGGCTGACATCGGTTACCGGGTCGTTGAGGTAGACCGCGCCGTCATTCAGCCAGTTGGCATGATCGACCCGGATCTCCCGGCTGTTGACCATGGTGCGCACGACCGCCAGATGGCCATGCTTGGGCCCGGCATAATTGTGCAGCACCATCACCGAACCCAGGGCTGGCGTTTCGCGGCGGACATAGCGGCCTTCCGCTTGGTCCCACCATGTCACCGCGTCGCCGAAGATCTTCACGTCGGAATGGTCGCGCGTAAATGGCACGCAATTGAGGGTGCGGCCATTGCCCTGCTGGACGACGCCGCGGCCATGCTCGGGCGGCATCGCTGCATAGTCCAGAGTGGATGAAGCGCAGCCGGCCAGCGCCAACGCCATCAGCGCTACCACCGGCAACTTCGTTATCGCGCCTTTGGGGACCGTCCACATGCGACGGAACCCTAACGGCGATCTGCAAACAGTTGGTTAACGCAGGTTAACGGGTGCGCCGCGCTGCTCGCCTGGCGCGATCTGCTGGCGCACCGGCTTGGGCGAGCCGGCCACACCCATCACGCCGATGGAGACAAGGCCGGCCACGGCGAAGAAGAAAAAGGGCGCGCCGATCGGTTGTTCGGCCAGCGCGAAGACGGGCAGTAGAAGGCCCGCAACCAGTTCGGGGCCGCCGCGCCAGGCGCCCTTGTGGGTTTCGCCCACCCGGGTGGTGCGGTTGAAATCCATATTGGTGGAGAAGAAGGCGTCATAGGTCGCCCGCGTATTGGCCAGGATCAGGCCGGACGGAAACACCACCGCCAGCAGCAGCGAGGGGATCAGGCGCGGCTCGTTGTGGCGCATCAGCATGCGCTGGCCCAGCCACAGATAGAAGATGCTGCAGGCCAGGCCCAGAAGCGTCACCACCAGGCCCAGAAGCGCCACCCCCGACAGATATACGACGCCCATGTACATCAGCGTCAGCGAAATGGCGGCGCTGGCAAAGGCCAGCATGTAAAAGCCGAACTGGCACATCTGCAGCGTCATGGCGGTCTTCTTCCAGGCCGGCATGGCACAGGACCAGATCTGGGGCAAAAGCTTGCGCGCCACCTGGGCGTGGCCCTTGGTCCAGCGTGCCTGCTGCGCGCGCCAGGCCGCGGCGGTCTGGGGAAGTTCGCCGGGCACCACCAGGTCGGGCACCATCGCCGCGCGCCAACCCTGCATCATGCAGCGCATGGAAAGGTCCAGGTCCTCGGTCAGTGTGTCGCCGCTCCAGCCGCCGCCCTGCTCGATGGCGGTGCGGTTCCAAACGCCTGCGCTGCCGTTGAACGACATGGGCAGGCCGGCGCGATAGCGTGCTTCCTGTTCCACCGCGAAATGCGAATCCAGCAGCAGCCCCTGCACCCGCGTCAGCCAGTTGGCGCCGCGGTTGGCATGGCCCCAGCGCGCCTGGACAAAGGCAAGGCCGCTGTCGGCCAGAAGCGCGGGGATGGTGCGGCGCAGGAAGTCGGCGGGGGGCACGAAGTCGGCATCGAACACCGCGACAAAGGGGGCGTCGCTGTGGGACAGGCCGAAGGCCAGGTTGCCGGCCTTGAAGCCCTTGCGGTTGCCGCGGCGCAGAATCTGCAGATTGACATGCCAGGGCACCGCGGCGCGCACCGCCTGGGCCAGCCCGTCATGGTCGTGGGCATCGCCGTCGTCGAGAATCTGGATCGTCAGCCGGCCCTGCGGCCAGTCCATCGCCGCCGCGGCGCTGGCGACGCGTACGGCCAGCGGTCCTTCGTTGCAGACCGGTAACTGTACAAGCACGTGCGGCAGCGCACCATCGTCCAGCAGCGCAAGCTTGAGGTCAGGGCTGCGCCGGAAGACGCGCACCCAAGCCAGGAAGGCCAGCTGTACTGAAAGGGTACAAACGGAAACGAGGACGATGCAGAGGGCAAACTGCAGGAAAAGAGAAAGACCGTGCATGGCGATCGTTCAGGCCCCCAAGGCTCGTTTTAAGGACCCGGCCTTACAGGTCATTCCGGCCCACCTTCGGACCATGCCTTGCGGCGGGCCGCACGGCAAGGCGACCATCTTACGCCCCGTCCGGAATGGCAAGAGGGCAGGTGCGAAGCGGGCCGTTCTGTAGCAGCAAAAATTGCGCGCAATCAAGGCCATGGCGAACGGCCTCTGGCCTGATAAAGGTCCGCTCGCCAGCCGGAACTTGGCTTTGGGCGCGACCGTTACCATATTTACCCCACAGCGAGGGGCGCTGAACCGGAGCCATGAAATGACCGCACGTCACTCGCGTTTTTCCCGGCTTTTCCCGGGCCCCTCCCGACCCCTCCTGGTTGCGGCCCTGGCCGGGCTTGTCCTGGCGGGCTGTACCACCCCGACCCCCTATGCCCCCCGGCTGGAGGGCCAGCAGACCGGCTATACCGATCGCCAACTGGCGCCCAACCGCTACCGCGTCACCTTCAGCGGCAACACCGTCACCCCCCGCGAGACGGTGGAGTCCTATCTGCTGCTCCGGGCGGCCGAAGTGACCCGGGCGGCGGGCTATGACTACTTCGTCTTCGACACGCGCAACACCAAGGCCCGCACCAGCTACCAGACGGTGCCCAATTTTCCGGCTGACCCGTGGTACGGCCCCTGGTACGGTCGCGGCTATTACGCCCCTTATTGGCGCGGCTGGGGCTTTGCCTATGAGCCGTCGGTGGACGTGATCACCCGCACCAAATACGACGCCTATGCCGAGATCGTCGTGCTGACGCCGCAGCAGGCCAAGACCGAGCCGCGTTCCATCAATGCCGCCGAGGTGATCCGCCACCTGGGTCCGGATGCGGTGCCGCCGGATCGCCCTTCCGGCCAGGCGCCGCCTCCTCCGGCGCCGCCGCCACCTCCGGCCTAGCCGCTCCGGCCCGGATCGCAAATTCCGCATAAACTCCGTGACGGGTCACGCCTTCCAGGGCGTGACCCTCGCGGT
>ERZ778023.732-NODE-732-length-64859-cov-6.406534_pt1 | contig 64859 bp, 53 predicted proteins | sample MGYA00375753_ERZ778023 | MGnify/ENA primary metagenome ERZ778023 (study PRJEB29350, sample SAMN05389822) | bioreactor metagenome | isolation source: Ammonium sulfate bioreactor | place: South Africa: University of Cape Town | collected 2014-04-04 ... | reverse complement strand
CCGGGGAACTTTGCCGCCTCGATATACAGCACCTCGCCGCCCACCGGGGTATAGGCTAGTCCCGTGACCACGCCAGGCGCGTTGGTTTTCAGGTGCTCCTCGCGGACGAAGCGCGGCGGCCCGAGCAGCTCCTGCACGAGTTCCGGTGTGATCGTAATGCGATCCTGCCTGCCGCGCGCCACCTCCGCAGCCACAGCCCGGCAGACCGAGCCGACCTGCCGCTCAAGGTCGCGAACGCCCGCCTCGCGGGTGTAGTTGTCGATGATGAAGGCGAGAGCGGCGTCCTCCCAGGTGCATTGCTCAGCCGTGAGGCCGTTTTCCTCCAACTGGCGGCGCACGAGGTATTTGGCGGCGATGTTCTGTTTCTCGCGAGCCGTGTAGCCGGGGATCTCGATCGTCTCCATGCGATCCCGCAGCGGAGCGGGGATGCCCTCCACATAGTTCGCCGTGGCGATGAAAATCACCTGCGAGAGGTCAAAGGGCACATCGAGATACCGGTCCACGAAGGCGTGGTTCTGGCGCGGATCGAGCACCTCCAGCAACGCGCTGGCCGGGTCGCCGCGGAAATCCGTGCCGACCTTGTCGAGTTCGTCGAGCATGATCACCGGATTGCGGGTGCCCGCGCGGCGAAGCTCCTGAATGATGCGCCCCGGCATCGACCCGATGTAGGTGCGGCGATGGCCGCGAATCTCCGCCTCGTCGCGGATGCCGCCCAGGCTGATGCGGACAAACTTCCGCCCGAGCGCGTCGGCGATGGACTGGCCGAGGCTGGTCTTGCCTACGCCCGGAGGCCCGAGGAAGCACAGGATCGGCCCGCGTCCCGTCGGGTTGAGCTTGCGCACGGCGAGGTACTCGACGATGCGGCGCTTGACCTTGGTCAGGCCAAAGTGGTCGCGATCCAGGATCTCCTGCGCCCGATTCAGGTCCAGGTTGTCCTCGCTGAACTTGCTCCAGGGCAACTCCGCCACGGTTTCGAGGTAGCTCACGATCACGGAAAACTCCGGGCTGGCGTTCGGGATCGACGAGAGCCGCTTCAACTCGCGATCGGTCTGTTCCTTGACCTCGGCGGGCAGGTTGGCCGCGTCGAGTTTCTGGCGGAGTTCATCGGTCTGCTCCTGGGCGCCGGTCTCGTCCTCGCCGAGTTCGCGCTGGATGGCCCGGACCTGTTCGCGCAGGTAGGCGCGACGCTGGGCGTCGGTGAATTGCGCCTGCACGTCCTGATGGAGGCGCTGCTGGATGCGGGCGATTTCCATCTGGGCGGAGAGGCCGCTTTGCACGGCGGCTATACGCTTTTTGACATCGAGCTCCTCAAGGAGGGCTTGCTTGGCCGGGAGGTCGAGAGTGAGGTTGACGCTGAGAAAGTCGGCCAGCGTGCCCGGGTCCGTGATGCTCTGGAGGATTTGCCTGAGCTGATCCGGGGATTCCGGATTCAGGCCGAGTAATTCCAGTCCAGTCTGCCTCAGGTTGTTGGCGGCGGCCTCGGCCTCCTTGTCTCCGGCGGCGGGAGCGATGGAGTCCAGCAACTGCACCTCGGCGCGCAGATAGGGAAAGGTCTGCACGTATTTGCGCACGGCGAATCGCTGCAGCCCCTGGACGATGACGATGGCCGACTGCTCGCTCTGGCGGATGTATTTGAGCACCTGTACGACCGTGCCGACGCCGTAGATCTCGGCCGGACCCGGTTCGACGGTTTGCTCGCTTCGCTGGGCGATGACGCCGAGGAGCTTGGACTCGGGCAGGGTCTCGTCGAGCATCTTGAGCGTAGCGGACCGCTCGATGGTGAGCGGCATGACTGCTCCCGGGAAAAATACCCCGCCGCGCAGCGGCAGGAGTGAAAGCGTGTCCGGGATGGCGGGTTTGCCGGTATTCACACCGTTGCCGGTTCCCGGCTCCTGCCCGGAGGGCTGGTCGCCCGCAGACGACAAAAGATCAAGGGAAGGGTGCGCGCTCATGACAGGGGAAGGTCGATCCAGAGGAGTCCGTTCTTTTGTTCCGCCGTCACGCGGCTGACGTCGACCCCGGAGGGCAGGAGGACATCGCGTTCGAACGGCCCATAATCGATCTCCATCGCCAGTACCTGCACCGCCCTGCCATGAGGCGCTCCGGGCTCCGGCAGGGAGCGGCGGCCCCGGATGCGCAGCCGGCCGGGCTCGATGGTCAGGTCGATCTCCGACTTGTCCACCCCGGCCAGGTCGACACAGATGCGGACGCACTTGTCGCACCGGTAGGCGTTGACCGCAGGCTGCCAGGCGGCAAAGTGCGGGATGTGGGAAAAGGTGGCGAGATGACGCGAGGCCGCGTCGAGGAGCTGGCCGTGCAGCCAGCGAAGCTTCAGGCTATTCAGATCGCCCATGTCCTACTCATAACCGGATACCGCCGCGTTCTCAAGTCGGCGAGTCCATCTGCCCGGGCATTTGCACGAAAAGCATTGCGACACCGGACTTGAATCGTTACGTTTGCCTATTCCAATGGCAGGCCAGATACCCCCGGTTCTTCAAAAGTTTATCGACAAGTTCAGCAACTCGCGGGACTTTGCGATTTCGTTCACCTTGCACGTGATTCTGGTCGCGGTTTTTGGCGGCACCGTGCTTTTCAAGGCCGTCCAGGAGCCTCCGGATTTCGAAGGCGAGAGCGGCGGCTTTGTGCAGGCGTCGGATTCCCAGAATCTCCCGCCCCCACAGCAGGTGCAGCAACAGCAGCAGACTTTCAACGTCACGACCGTGGCCACGCCCACCTCGTCCACGCTGAACACCATCACCACCACGGCGGTCAATCCGCTCAATTTCTCGATGGCTCCCACGGTTGTCGCTCCGGTGACCACTCCCACCAACGCTCCGAGCGCCCCGGCTCCGGCCCCGGCCCCGGCGGGTGGCGCGGAGGGAATGCCCACGGCGGTTGCCTCCCAGATCAAGGCCTTCACGGGCGGCTGGGGCAAGGGTTCCGGCACGGGCACGGGTACCCGCAGCCGGGAATTCGAGTTCACGGCTTACATCGGCCAGTATAACGGCGGTAACTGGAACTCCACCATTCGCGTCAGCGGCGGCAAGATCGAGACCGGCAGCCTGCCGAATCTCCTCTACTTGATGAGCTTCTGGTCCAAGGACAAGATCAAGACGAACTACAAGAACGTCAAAGCCATCAAGCTCGACAGCGACGAGATCTTTGCCGTCAAGCCGCCGTTCATCTTCCTCACCGGCACTCGCGATTTTGTGCTGACCCCGAAGGAAGTGGAAAATCTCCAGAAGTACGTTCGCATGGGCGGCTGTGTCTGGGGCGACAGCTCGGTGCCGGGCCTCCGCTCGCGCTTTGACATCGCCTTCCGCCGCGAGATGAAGCGCGTGATTCCCGACGTGGACAAGGATTTCGAGCCTCTCCCGTCGACGCACCCGATCTTTACCCAGAACCCGTACTTCCCCGAGGTGAAGGACGTGCCGCCCGGCCTGAACTTCTACTCCCTGCCGGTTTACGCGATGAAGATTTATGGCGAGATCGCCATCATCTACACTGCCAACGACTACGGCGATATGTGGCAGATCGGTCTGGACGAGAACGGAAAGATCGACTTCCGCAGAAACGCAGGCGGGCTTTACGTCGCCCTCAACCCGGCGATATGGGATCAGCGCGAGGTGTATATCCGCAACCTGACGGTGGACGCTCTGACCCAAACCTACAAGTTTGGCACGAATCTCGTCATTCACCTGCTCACCCGCTGGGAAAGCAAGGTGCGCACGGCTCCGACGCTTTAAGCTGGTTCTGCTCGTTTTTTTAAGGCTGTGGTGATCGTCAGACCGCCACAGCCTTTTTCTTTGCCTTCGCCGGGGGTTTTGCCGCCGCGCCCTGGGCCAGGGCTTCCCTGATGAAGGGGGCGGTGCGGCTTTCCTTGCTGTGGGAAACTTCCTCAGGCGTGCCTGTCGCGATGACCTTGCCGCCCCTTGCACCCGCCTCGGGGCCGACATCGACGACATAATCGGCCTCGGCGATGACATCGAGGTGATGCTCGATGACGATGACGGTGCCGCCTTCGTCCACCAGGCGATGGAGCACCTGGATGAGCTGGATGACATCGTGGGCATGGAGGCCGATGGTCGGCTCCTCCAGGATGTAGAGGGTCGATTTGCCCCGTCGGGCGGTCTTGATCTCTTCGGCGCTGGACGTCGCGCGTCGGGTGAGCTGGGTGACGAGCTTGATGCGCTGAGCCTCTCCGCCGCTCAGGGTGGGCGAGGGCTGGCCAAGCTTCAGATACCCCAGGCCGGTCTCGTTAAGCAGGTTCAGTGCGCGCCGGATTTTCGGATGCGTCGCGAAGAACTCCGCCGCCTGCTCGACGGTCATTTCCATGACATCGCCGATGGACTTGCCATTGTACTCGATTTCCAGCGTGGCGGAGTTGTACCTCTTGCCGAGACACTCCTGGCACGGCATGTAGGCCGCCGGGAGGAAGTTCATCTCGAGCTTGATCACGCCCTGCCCCTGGCAGGCTTCGCAGCGACCGCCCTCGGTATTGAAGGAAAACCGGCTGGCGGAATATCCGCGCATGCGGGAGGCGGGGAGATTCGCGTACAGGCTGCGGATTTCGTCGAATACCTTGATATAGGTCGCAGGCGTGGAGCGCGAACTCTTGCCGATGGGCGACTGATCCACCTCGAGAACCGCGCCGAGTTCGTTGCATCCCGTGATGGAGCCCCATGGCTGGTCGAGCGGGAGCTTGCGTCGCGAGGAACGCGAGAGCGCGTCCTTGACCGCAGGCAATACGATCCCGCGCACCAGCGTGCTTTTTCCCGAGCCGGAAATGCCGGAGACGACGGAGAGGCGGTTGAGCGGGAATTTCACGCTCACGTCCTTGAGATTGTGCAGGTTGCCGCCGCGGAGTTCGACCCAGCCGGGAGCGACATCGAGAGGACGGCGCTCGCCGCGCGAGGGATGCTGCATCGGCTCGCGCAGTGTCTGGCCCGTCAGGGAGTGCTTGTCGGCGAGGATCGTCTTGAGCGGGCCTGCCGCCACGATTTCTCCGCCGCGACTGCCCGCGCGCGGACCCAGGTCGATAATGTGGTCGGCGCGACGCATGGTTTCCTCGTCGTGTTCGACGATCACGAGGGAGTTCCCGTTTTCCGCCAGCGCCTCCAGCGCATCGAGCAGGCGCGAGTTGTCCCGGGCATGCAGGCCGATGGTGGGTTCGTCGAGGACGTAGAGTACGCCGCGCAGGTTGGACCCGAGCTGGGCCGCGAGACGGATGCGTTGCGATTCGCCGCCGCTCAGGGTATTGGCGGCTCGGTCGAGCGTGAGGTAATCCAGGCCGACCTGGCTGAGGAATTTCAGGCGCTGGGAAATCTCGGCCAGGATGTCGTGGGAGATTTGCTCGGCGGAGCCTCGGAATTTGAATTTTCCGACCAATCCCAGAGCGTCCGTTGCCGAGGAGCCGGTGATGCCTTCGATGGTGTGGCCTTGCAGATGAACCGCGCGAGCGACCTCGTTGAGCCTGGTGCCCTGACAGATCGGGCAGGGGCGCGCCTCGGTTTCCTCGAGATTTTCATGGCTGCGTTCCTCGGCGAGTTCGGCCTCCAGCTCGGAATCAAACTCCTTCTTGGAATACGACTCCCAGACCACGCCGAATCCCCGGCAGTGCGTACACCAGCCGTGCGGCGAGTTGAAGGAAAACAGCCTCGGGTCGAGCGGCTCAAAGGCGCGCGCGCACGACGGGCAGTTCATCTCGGAGCTGAGGATGTGGTACTCGCCCTTGGAATCGCGGATGCGCGCCGAACCCTTGCCAAATTCGATGGCGCGCCGGACGACCGCGGGAATCTCCGAGGCATTCGAGGAATCCACCTCGCCGACCAATGCGTCGATGGTGTGTTCCTTGAAGCGCTCGAGCTTGTTGAAATTTGCCACCCGCACGAGCTTCCCGTCGACGAGCAGGGTGTCGATGCCCTGCCGCTCGGCCCAGAGGGCGATCTTGGAGTGAAAGCCTTTGCGCGCCTTGATCAGCGGGGCGAAGACCAGCGTTTTGCCTTTTTTGGCAAAGCCCTGCACCGTGGTGACGATGGCCGAGAGCGTCTGCTTTTCCACCGGCACATGGCAGTCCGGACAATGCTGGGTGCCGAGCTTGGCGAAGAGGAGGCGGAGAAAGTGATAGATCTCGGTGACCGTGGCCACGGTCGACTTGCCGCCGCCGCGTGTCACGCGCTGCTCGATGGCCACGCTCGGGGGGAGCCCCTCGATGGAATCCACGTCGGGTTTCTCCATCTGCTCGACGAACTGCCGGGCATAGGCCGACATGCTGTCGAGGAAGCGTCGCTGGCCCTCGGCAAAGAGGATGTCAAAGGCGAGGGTGGATTTTCCTGATCCGCTCAGGCCGGTCACGACGACGATCTTCTCGCGTGGAATCTCGATGGTGATGTTCTTGAGGTTGTGCTCGCGGGCGCCCTGCACGCGGATGACATCGAGCGCCTTCTTCGGTGCGGAGGCTCGCGCGGCGGCACCCTTCGGGTTGCGCTTGCCGCTGAGCATCGTGGCAAGGAAGCGCCCGGTGTGGGACTCTGCGCATTTCGCCACATCCTCGGGCGTTCCGGCTGCGACGAGCTTGCCGCCCTGGTCGCCTGCCTCGGGGCCGAGATCGACCACCCAGTCGGCGGATTTGATGACCTCCAGGTTGTGCTCGATCACGATCACGCTGTCGCCCTGGTCGACCAGGCGCTGGAAGACGCGGAGCAACTGCGCCACGTCGTCGAAATGCAATCCCGTCGTCGGTTCGTCAAAAATCAGCAAAGCGCCCGTTTCGCGCCTCTCTGCCAGATGGCTGGCCAGCTTGAGTCGCTGGGATTCGCCGCCGCTCAGCGCGTTGACCGGCTGGCCGAGGCGGAGATAATCGAGGCCGACATCGGCCAGGAGCTGCAGCGGCTGTACGATGCGCGCATGGCCCGCGAAAAACTCGATGGCATCGCGCACGGTCAACTCCAGGACGTCGTGTATCGACTTTCCCTTGTGCTCGATCTTGAGGACGTGAGGCTGGAAGCGCTTGCCCTCGCACTCCGGGCAGCGGAGGAAAAGGTCGCTCAGGAACTGCATCTCGACCTTCTCAAAGCCGAGACCCGCGCAGCGTTCGCACCGGCCGTTGCCCGAGTTGAAAGAAAACGAGGAGGGCGAAAGCCCCGCGCCGAGCGACTCCGGCAGCGTGCCGAAAAGTTCCCGGATGCCGTCGTAGACGCCGAGATAGACGGCAGGCGTCGACCGCGGGCTGCGCGCCAGGGGCGACTGGTCCACCATGACGATGTCGCCGAGGTCTTCATCGCCCTTGAGCGAGCGGACGTAGCCCGGACCGTCGGTTTCATCGGGTGTTTCCGCGACGAGGTTGCGGTAGAGCACATCGTGGATGAGCGAGCTTTTGCCCGAGCCCGAGACACCGGTGACCACGCAGAAAACACCGAGAGGAATGTCGACATCCAACCCCTGGAGGTTGTGATGCCGGATGCCCTTCATGCGGAGCGATTTCACCGGCTTGCGGCGTTTCGCCGGGATGGGAATGCTCTTCTTGCCCGAGAGGTAATCGCCGGTCAGCGACTCCTGCCCCTGCAGTTTCGCCAGCGGGCCGGAGTACATGAGCTTGCCGCCCGTGCTGCCGCGACCGGGGCCGATATCCACGAGATGGTCGGCGGCACGAATGATCGCCTCCTCGTGTTCCACGACGACGAGGGTGTTTCCCTTGTCCCGCAGGGCGTGCATGATCTCGACGAGACGGCTGGTGTCGCGCGGGTGCAGTCCCACGCTGGGCTCGTCCATGACGAAGAGCGTATTGACCAATGACGCGCCGAGGCAGGTCGTGAGGTTCACTCGCTCGATCTCTCCGCCGGAAAGTGAGCGGGTGGGGCGGTCCAGCGTGAGATAGCCGAGGCCGACGCTATCGAGGTAATTCAGTCGCGACGCGATCTGCTCGCGCAGGAGCAGGGAACTCGGATCGCCCGGCGGCAGAGCCACCTCGGCCATGATCTTGCGCAGGTCGCGCACGGGCGTCCTGGCGATCTCGGGCAGGGTGAGGTGAACTGGCTCCAGCCGGAAATTCAGCGTCTCGGGCTGGAAGCGGCCGCCTTTGCAGGTCGGGCAGGGCTGATAGCTGCGATACCGGCTGAGCAGCACCCGGATGTGCATCTTGTAGGTCTTCGACTCCAGCCAGCTGAAGTACCCCTGCACGCCATACCACCCGCCATGCTGCCAGGCTTCCTCGGGATTCCCTCCCTCGCCCTCGATGACCCACTTCTGGTCTGCCTCGGGTAGTTCGTCAAAGGCTGCATGCACGTCCACGTCGCGCTTCGCGGCCGCTCGCATGAGGTCGCGCTGGCATTCCTTCGACTGGCCGCTCTGGAAGGGCCGCACCACGCCCGCCGCGAGGGAGAGCGATTTGTCCGGCATCACGCGGGTCCAATCGATGCCGATCACCCGGCCAAATCCCCGGCAATCCGGGCACGCGCCGAGCGGGTTGTTGAAGGTGAAAAGCCCCGGGCTCGGCGGACGGATCGTGATGTCGCAATGGGCGCAATGCCACCCGGAGGAGTAGGGGAGCGTATTGCCGCCATCCACAGGGTGGACGTCGATCTTGCCTGCTCCCAGCCGCAGGGAGGCTTCGATCGCCTCGGAGAGACGGCTCCGGTTTTCCTCCGTGATCGCGATGCGATCCTGGATCACCGGGACGATCGCGGGCAGGCGTGGCATGGTCGGCGCTTCGTCGGTGCGCACCGCCTTTCCGTAAAGCCAGACACGCAGATAGCCCTGCTGGCGCAGGAAATCGAAGAAATCGACCGGTTTTGTTCCCGGAGGTACGGGAATTCCGAAAGTGACGAGCACCTGCGGCCCCGCCATCGTCGAGAAAATCTGCTCAAGGATCGAGGTGGGCGTCTCGGTGCGGATTTCCCGCTGGCACTCGGGACAGAAGGCATGCGCGGCCCGGGGGAAGAACAGCTTCAGGTAGTCGTTGATCTCCGTGATCGTGCCGACGGTCGAGCGGGTGGTTTTGACGGAATTTGCCTGCTCGATCGCGATGGCGGGCGGGATACCCTCGATGAGGTCCGCCTGCGGCTTGTCCATGCGGTCGAGGAACTGCCGCGTATAGGGGCTGAAGGTTTCCACATATCGCCGCTGACCCTCGGCATACAGGGTATCAAAGGCGAAGCTCGACTTGCCGCTGCCGCTGGGGCCGGTCACCACGATCAACTGGCCGAGTGGCAGATCCACATCGAGGCCTTGGAGGTTATTTTGGCGGGCGCCGCGTACTCGAATCACAGAAGACACACCGTAGCATACGAATGGAGGCAAGACGTTGGAGGGATAAAATCATCCAAATGAAAAATTTCCTTCTTGCACAGGCCGTGCCGCCTGTCTTGCCTCCCGCGGGATCAGCCTCTATCCTCCTGCGCTTTCATGAGACGCGTCACCGGATTTTTTCTCTGTTTGCTCCTGGCTGGATGTGGTGGCGGCAGCCGGGATTACTCCCAGCCCGCGACCGCCCGGCAGGTGCGCATCGACTGGCTTGGCAACCAGACGTTTCTCTTTACCTCCAGCATCGGGCTGAAAGTCCTCGTCAATCCCCATGCTGACGGTACAGGCGGCCCCAACCTCCCCCGGAAGCTCGATCCGGACGTTCTCCTCGTCACCATGGAGAAACCGGCTTTCAACGCCGAGGATTCCATCACGAACACTCCGACCGCATTTCGCGGAGCCATCGGAGCGGGGCTGAATAACGCCTCGGGCATTCGTTTCCGGGGCGTGCCGACATACACGGATGCCGCCAAAGGCGAGAACATGAATCTCGTCTTTTCCTGGGCGATGGAGGGCATCCGATTCTGCTTTACGGGAAACATCCCCGGGCCGCTCACCAGCGAGGAAGTCGCCCAGCTGGGGCAGATCGACGTCCTTTTCCTTCCGGTCGGGCAGCCCTCATATCTCGCTGATGAGGAGCGCAATCTCATCGTTACGCAACTCCATCCCAAGGTGGTCGTACCCATGGGTTCCCCTGGCGCCATCGAGTCCTGGATCGCCGGGCGAGCCGGGGTGCACCGACTCACCGGCCCGTCCGTCCTTCTCAACGCAGCAAACCTCCCCGGACCCACCATTCTCGTTTTCGCACCGTGAAAATTCTCATCATTGGATCAGGAGGGCGCGAACACGCCCTGGCATGGAAGCTCAAGCAGTCGCCTCGCGTGACGAAAATCTATGTCGCGCCCGGCAATGCCGGAACGGCGGAGATCGGCGAAAATGTCGCCATCGGCGCGGAGGATATTCCCAGGCTGGTCGAGTTTGCCGAGCAGGAGGGCATCGGATTTACCGTGGTCGGGCCGGACGACTCGCTCGCCGCGGGTATCGTGGACGCCTTCCAGGCAAAGGGGCTCCGCGTCTTCGGCCCGCCGCAAGCCGCCGCCCAGTTGGAATCCTCAAAGACCTTTGCCAAGGAGTTCATGAAACGCCACGGCATTCCCACGGCGGAGTCCCGGGAATTTACCTCCAGCCTTGAGGCACAGGAATTCTGCAAGACGGCCCGGTACCCGCTCGTGGTCAAGGCTGACGGTCTCGCCCTGGGCAAGGGCGTGGTTATCGCCCTGACGCGCGAGGAGGCGGAGGAGGCGGTCTATCGTTCCATGGACCTCCTCGTTTTCGGCGAGGCGGGTAAAAAGGTTGTGATCGAGGAGTTTCTCACCGGGGTGGAGTGCTCGATCCACGCGCTCATCGACGGTGATTCCTACGTCCTCTTCCCGGATGCCAAGGACCACAAGCGTGCTCTCGATGGCGATCAGGGCTTGAATACCGGCGGCATGGGCACGATTTCGCCGTCCCGGACGCTCACTCCGGAACTCCATGAAAAGGTGAAAACCGAGGTGCTGGATCGCTTCGTCGCGGGCATCAAGGCGGACGGCATTCCTTTCAAGGGCATGCTCTTCCCGGGCCTGATGATCACCGCCGACGGGCTGAAGGTGCTGGAGTTCAACTGCCGCTTCGGCGACCCCGAGACCCAGGTGCTCCTGCGTCGGCTCCAGACCGATCTGCTCGACCTGCTCGAGGCCACGGTCGATGGCACGCTCAAGGAAACCTCGCCGGCATGGGATGAACGCGCCGCGGTGTGTGTGATCCTCGCCTCAGGCGGCTATCCGGGAGCCTACGCCAAGGGCGTGGAAATCACCGGCCTTGAGAAGGCGGGTGAACAGCCCGACGTGGTCGTTTTTCACGCCGGGACAAGGAACACCGGCTCCGCCATCGTGACCAACGGCGGTCGGGTTCTCGGCGTCAGCGCCTTGGGCGGCGACCTGGAGGAGGCGCGGCGGAAAGCCTACGCGGCAGCCGAAATAATCGCCTTTGACCAGAAGCAGTTTCGCAGTGACATTGGCGCAAAATGATTCTCCGTGCTCTTCCGCTGGTGTTGGTGGCCACGGCGCCACTGCTCGCTCAGTCTCCCACCCCCACTCCGAGCGCCACGGTGGCTCCCGCGCCATCCGCGACGCCGACGGAAAGCCCAACGCCCACTCCCCCTCCCACGCCCGTCCCGGATCAGACCCTTCGGCAGAAGGTTGACACCCTCAAGGACGACGATGTTTCGAAGGCTGTCGATGCCATCAAACGCCAGTTCCTCAACGGAGAGAAAACCACCGACGCCGCGATGCAGCGGGCATTGCTCGAGGGGCTGCTCCGCCGCCTTGATCCCGGCGCGGAGCTGATCGACTCCCGCCAGCAGCAACAGGACCTGGGAACCCCGTTCCTTGCCGAGATCCTCGACGATCATATCGGCTATATCCGGCTGGGCTCCATGGAAGCCGGGGTGCTCCCGCAAATGGATGCCGTCCTGACGGGCTTCGATCCGAAGAAGGTCGACGCCGTCATCCTCGACCTGCGCGAGGCCGCCCATGGCGGCAGCTACGAGGTGGCCGCCGACGTCGCCCGCCGCTTCTGCGCCAAGGGCAAGCTGCTCTTCACCGTGCAGAAGCCCAGCGCGAAGCAGGAGCGTATTTTCACATCGAACCAGGACCCGGCTTTCCAGGGCGTGATCGTCGTGCTGACCGATGCCGACACCTCCGGCCCCGCCGAGGCTCTCGCCGCCACGCTCCGACAGAATGCCGGAGCGATGATCATCGGCGCTCCCACCAAGGGCGGCGCGGCGGAATTTTACGACAACGAACTTTCCGGCAATCTCGTCCTGCGCGTGGCCATCGCCCAGGTCATCGTGCCAGAGGCGGGACCGATCTTTCCGGGCGGTGTGAAACCCGATGTCGCCATTGCATTGCCAGCCGATGTACAGGCGCAAATTTTCCGAGAATCGAAGGAAAAGGGTGTCAGCATGTTTGTCTATGACGTCGAGCGCAAGCGCCTCAACGAAGCCGCCCTCGTCGCCAATACCAATCCCGAGATCGACTCCGTGCAGAGCATTCAGCGTGAGCGCGGGAAGGGCAACCCATTGCGGGACGGCGTCCTTCAGCGCGCCGTGGATCTTGTCACGGCGATCAACTTCTATAAGTCCAAGCAGAAGTAGCCCGAAGCTCCTTCCTGCCTAAGAATCGGCGCTTGCCTTAGCCTTTCCGCAGTGCTAAGGCTCGCCCATGACTGATCAGCAGCCCCCGCTGGTTCAGAGACTTCGCGACAAGCTCAGCCGCTCGCGCGACTTCTCCATTTCCCTCGTCATCCACTTCATCATCGTCGTCCTTCTTGGCGGGGTGATTATTACCAAGGTCGTTCCAGAGCCTGCGGAGATCACGGGTGAGATCGGGCCTGTTGCCGAGGCGCCGCGCCCTCCCGTGGATAACTTCTTGCCCAAGCCGGAGATTCCCCTAAATCAATTCCTCAATCCCGATCCATCGAAACAGATCGCACCGATCAATGTGATCGAGTCGCAGAGGCCGCAGATTTCGACGACCTTTCCGATTGGTGATGTGATTCCGGCTCCCGACGTGGATCACATGGCGCCTCCGCCAAAGATGGAGAGAATCGCCGGTCCGGCTGTCGATGACATTACTCCGGATATCCGCAGGCAGCTCCAGGAAACTCAACGCATCTGGAAAACGATTTCGGGCAACGGCAAGAAAGCCGAGTACGAGTTCACCGCCTTCATCGGTCAATACTCCGGCGGCAACTGGAACTCCACTGTGCGGGTGAGCAATGGCAAGATCGACGCGGGCAGCCTGCCCAACCTGCTCTATCTCATGAGTGCGTGGACGAAGGATCGCGTGCGGACCAACTACACCAACGTCCGCGCCATCCGCCTCGATAGCGACGAACTCCTCAACGTTCGGCCGCCGTTTATCTTCCTCACCGGGACGCGTGATTTCCAACTCACCGAGAAGGAGGTCGAGAACCTCCGAGCCTATATCAAAGTCGGAGGTTGCATCTGGGGCGACAGCTCGGTGCCAGGCCAGCGTTCGCGCTTCGATCTCGCCTTCAAGCGCGAGATGCGCCGCGTCGTGGCCGATGTGGACAAGAATTTCGAACCGCTCCCTGCCGACCATCCGCTCTACGCGCAAGCCTACTTCAAGGACGTGAAGCAGATGCCGGCCGGACTGAATAACTATCGCCTCCCGATCTACGCCATGAAGATGTATGGCGAGGTCGCGATCCTCTACACCGCCAACGACTACGGCGATATGTGGCAGGTCGGCCTCGATCATGATGGACAGATCGATCTCGGGCGCAATGCCATCGGCCAGTACACCGCCACAAATCCCGCCATCTACGACCAGCGCGAAGTCTATATCCGTAACATCGACCGGGACTCGCTTGAGGCGTCCTATCGTTTCGGAGCCAACGTCGTCATGCATCTCCTCACTCGCTGGCAGAGCAAGGTCGGCGAGGCGGCCTCCTCGACTTTGTAGCCGGAGGTATTACTCCGGCTTTTCGCTGATGGTGCGGTATCCCGGACCAGGATAGTCGAGGTAGGGGAAGGTTTTGCGGAAGGAATCCGCCTGCAGCGGAGAGATGCTGGATCGGTTGATCACCCCGCTCCACGCGGATAATGGGTTGCCTGATCCGCTGCTGTCCAATCGCAGGTCGGGATGAGACTGGAGTGTGATGACAATAGGGGAGCCGGATGACGGCGCTTGTTGAGCGACTGCGGTCAGCGTGATGCTGGCCAGGAGGAAGGCCGCAGTTTTCATAAGACTTAGCGTAAACTCTGGCATGAGACGATCAAGGCAATTGGCAAAGGCCTTCGTGTCCTTGACGGTGGCGAGCGGCCCGTGTAGATGACTTCGCCTCTTGGGAAAATGAATGCCACCGCCAGCGATAACGGTCTGCAAGGGCATGTCTTCATAGCGACCAGCCTGGATGGATTCATCGCCTGCCGCGATGGCTCCATCGAGTGGCTGGAGGATCAGGCACAACGCGCGGCTGCGCTCGATGCGTGCGATCATGGGTATGCCGGGTTTCTGGCCGGGATGGATGGTATTGTCATGGGCCGGGGAACCTTTGAAAAGGTTCTCTCTTTTGAAGCGTGGCCATTTGAAAAGCCCGTCGTGGTCTTAAGCCATTCCCTGGCGTCCACGCCGCCGAGGCCGGATCTGGCCGGACGGGTGCGGATTCTTGCGCTATCTCCCCGTGAAGTTGCCGGTCACCTGGCGAGCCTGGGGTGGAAACATGCCTATATCGACGGAGGACAGGTCATTCAGTCCTTTCTTCGCGAGGGGTTGATTTCGGATTTGGTGATTACTCGCATCCCGGTTTTGCTGGGAGACGGGTTGTCTCTTTTTGGAGTGCTGGAGTCGGCCATCGCACTTCGTCATCTTGGCACGCAGGCGTTTCCGTCGGGATTTGTTCAGTCACGATACGAGGTCGCGAGGTAGCTGGGGGGCGGAGACGGTTTCGCCGGGCATGGTTCTCTGCTAGATTGCAGCGAGCCAGCCATGGACTTCACCGCCAACATTGAGAGATTCACCGGGTTTGCCGACCACTACGATCGCTATCGCCCGGCGCCTCCCGAGGCGCTGGCGGAGCTGCTTGGGCAATTTCTTCATCAGGAGCGGCCCGGGTTGGTCGTGGATCTGGGGTGCGGCAGCGGGTTGTCGACCCGGTATTGGTCGGGGAGGGCGGCTGCCGTGATCGGGGTTGATCCGACGGAGGCCATGCTGGCCCAGGCGCGATTCGTGGCAGGCCCGGAATATCGCCAGGGGTTTTCCCATGCCACAGGCCTGCCGGAAGGGGGTGCGGATATCGTGACCTGCTCCCAGTCGCTTCACTGGATGGACCCTCAGCCGACTTTTGAAGAGGTGGCGAGAATTTTGCGACCCGGGGGAGTTTTCGCTGCTTACGATTACGACTGGCCGCCCGTGACGACAGAACCCGGGGTGGATGCCCTTTATCAGGAATGCATGGAACGCTCCCGCAAGCTCGAGAAGGAGGCAGGTGTTTCCTCGGAGGTGCGGCAATGGGGCAAATCCGGCCACCTTGCACGCATGCAGGAGAGCGGATGCTTCCGATTCGTCCGGGAATGCACCCTGCACCATACGGATGAGGGAAACGCCGAGCGCATCGTCGGTCTCCTCCTGAGCCAGGGACATGTACAGACCTTGCTCAAGGCTGGCTTCACCGAGACCGATCTGAGAATTGACCGGCTACGGGAGATCGCTGGACAAATGCTCGGCTCCAGCTTTCAGCGATGGTACTGGTCGTCCCGGGTGAGGGTTAGCTTGAAGTGATCAATCCGGAATTCCCAGACAGGGTATGCGGTGGATAAAGCCTACGCCTTGCGCACGAAGCAGGCTTTCAAGCCGACGGCCATGCCGTCGATCTTGCAGGAGATTTCGTGATCGCCATCGACGAGGCGGATGGGCTTCGTCTTGGTTCCTCCCTTGAGCACCTGTGCGCCTTTGAGCGGCAGATCCTTGATCAGCACCACGCAATCGCCATCGGCCAGGACATTGCCATGCGCATCCTTGACGATTCGCCCTGCAGGAGCCTCTTCTTCGCGTGCCCATTCGTGTCCGCAGGTCATGCACTCCCAGTGCTCGGCGTGTTGCAATACATCATTCATCTCACACTCGGGGCACGTTGGCTGACTCATAGGCGAGTCAGGCTACGCATCCGGTCCGGCGAATGCAATGTTCCTTATAACCCGGCGGGAGAAGCGCCAGTGAAGATCGGTCTATCCGCCCCAGCGGCTGCCCTCGCTCAGGGCGGGGATCCAGCCATTGGTCGGGCACTTGGAGTAATCCGTCTTGCCCACCGCGCCGATCATGCGCTTGCCGGTGGCGGAGCGCCATAGCTTGCTCATGCTCTCGCCGGTGTAGCATCCCCAGCTTTTCACGAGGGCGTCCTTGGTGAAGAGGCCGCGATGGATGGCGCTGAGCTGCGACTCGTGCAGGTAGCCTTTGGAGGCGCTGTCGATCTCGTTGCTGTAGTCAAACATGAAGCACGCGCGATTCGAGTGGCCGAAGTAGTCGAAGGTCGCGATCTTGACCTGGCCGCGGGGCTGGCCGGCGTTGAGGTAGTTGATGACATCCTGCCCCGACCTGATCCAGACGAGGTTCAGGCCGTACTTGTCGCGTACGCTGGTGATGTTGCTGATGAGATCGGTCTTGTCCTGCTGGCTGCGGCGATCATAGGCGGGACGGTAGACGAGCCAGGTGATCTTGGCATTGGGGCCGTACTGCTCGCGCAGCTGTTGAATCCGGACACGAGCGGAGCGGATGAAATTGCCCCACCAGCGATCATGGGGTTCCGCCTTGTACTTTTCCCATTCGATCAGCGAGGGACCGCCGCTCACGACGATGTACTCCCGCTGGACTTCCGCCTGGGCCAGGGCTGCGCAGGCCAGGAAGGTAAGGAGGAAAAGGCGCAGAAATTTCATCCCATGAGAATTGCCGCCCCGCGCCGTGGCGCAAGTGGAAAAAGACGAAAACTCCCCTTTTGCCGGGGAGGAAATCGGCATTACGCGAGCGGTACGGCGTCGAGCAGGGCGCGGCAGCGGCGGCAATACCCCGCCACGTCATCGGCCAGCAGGATGCCGGAGACGATGACGACGCGTTTCGCGCCTGCGGCGAGTACGGTTTCGAGATTCTCCAGTTTTACCCCGCCGATGCAGAAGATCGGGAGCTTCACCCGCCTATGCACCTCGGTGATCTCAGTGGTGCCGATCGGCGTGTAATCGGGTTTGGTCGGAGTGGCAAAGAGCGGGCCGAAACCGATGTAATCCAGTGCCTGCTCCCCGGCGGCGGTCGCCTGGGCGACGCTGTGGGTCGATTTGCCGAGGAGGACGTTGCCGATGATGCCCCGGGTCGCCTCGACCGCGAGATCGTCCTGCCCCACATGCGCGCCATCGGCTCCGGTGGGCTGCACGAGATTCGGATGGTCGTTGATGATGAAGGGCGCCCCGGCCGCGCTGGTGAGGGCGGCCACTTCCTTCGCCAGCCGCTCGATGAGGTCCAGCGGCTGGTTTTTGGCCCGGAGTTGCAGGATCTGCACGCCGCCGTCGAGCATCCGGCGCGTCATGTCGAGCGCGCCATCGGCGGAGACGTAGGAAAGGTCGAGGATGCCGTAGAGCCGGGCCTCGGAGACAGCCCGGCGGGCGGCGGTTATTTCCACAGCGGAGTCGGGTACTCGCCTGATGCGTGGAGCTTGGCCAGCGCCTCGGTGACGAGCGGCTTGTCCTCGCGATAGGTCACGCCGAACCACGGGGCGTTCGTCGGCAGCACTTCGAGGGTGGCCTTGCCCTGCTCGGTGAACTGGCCGAGCGCGGTCGGGATGTAGCATTCCGCCTTCAGGTCGCTGCTGTTCGCGGTGAGGAAGTCGCTGAGGATCGTCTCAAGCTGCGGGAACACGGCGGGGGTGAGCCCCCAGAAGTTCATCGAGACGGGCTCGCTGCCGGTGAAGGTCTTTTCGCCGCCGTCGGTCTTTTGGAAAATCCTGCCCTCGGAATGCTCGATGGCGGTCCACTCGACGATGGAGGTCAGCTTGTGGGCGGCGTCCACCTCGCAGACGCCGCGAGCGACGGAGCCGTGGTCGGAGAGCGTGTTGTCGAGGCGATACCCAGCCATGGCGTAATCCGTGCTGCCTGCGGCCTTGTCGCGGAGGAACTTTGCCAGCACCTCGTACGAGCCGACGCCGTAAAAGTCGTCGGCGTTGATCGAGACAAACGGACCGTCGAGCACCTCGCGGGCGCACCAGACCGCGTGGGCGGTGCCCCAGGGTTTCTTGCGATCGGCGGGCACGGTGAAGCTGCCGGGCAGGGCGTCGAGCTGCTGGAAAGCATAGGCCACGTCGATGCGGCCCTCGTAGCGCGAGCCGACCTTGGCGCGGAACTCCTCCTCGATGTCGCGGCGGATCAGAAATACCACGCGGTCAAAACCCGCGCGCATGGCGTCGTAAACCGAGTAGTCGAGCAAGGTTTCCCCCGATGGGCCCATGGGATCGACCTGTTTCAGGCCTCCGTAGCGGCTGCCCATGCCTGCGGCGAGTACGAGAAGAGAGAGAGAAGACATCGGGCGTGTGTTTTCTCCGATTGCGCCCCCTCTGGCAAGCCGGGGATACGAGGGACGAGAGCGAAAATTCCAAACCGGCGGAATCCAGACGTGATGTTTGTCTAAAGAGCGGCGGCCATTTCGGTCAGCTTGGCCACAGTATTGATATTGCGCGCGGTGCCGCTTTTCTCGGCGGGAGGCCGGAGCCGCGATGTGCCCATCCCGTCGGGATAGAAGATGAAAAGCTCGCGTTTCCCGAGGGCGAGGTGCTCGGTCTTTTGTCCGGGAACCTGGAGGACGGAGTCGCTGGATAGCGGGGCGTCGGTGAAAAGGACCGCCACGCGGTTGCCGGGCTCGCTGGCGAAGGGATTGCGCGCCAGCACATCAGCCATCTCGGCGGCGGTGCGGATGATAACCTGCACGGGCTTCCCCATGTGGGCCTGAAGGCGTGTTTCCAGCGCGGAGCGAATGGCTTTCTCGGCCAGGGTGCTGCGGAAAACCACGTTGCCGCTGGCAATGTAGGTTCGGACGCCTACCAATCCCGCCTCCTCGCAAAGCGCCTTCAGCTCCGCCATGGGCAGCTTGCCGGTTCCTCCCACATTCACGGCGCGAAGCAGGGCGACATAGGCGGTCATGACGGTCTCTTTAGGATGGAAAATGGCGGCTGGCGACATCTTTCCGGCGGCGATTTTGCCCAGCTCAGACAAGCAATGTCCGACCCCTCCGGGTGTAGTGAAAAGCGTCTTTATGGAACTTGCGCGGATGGCCCGGGAACCTACAGTTGAGCTGATGGATGCGGCAAAGGTTCCGGCCCGCTCGCTGGGAGCTGATACGCCGTCCTTTGGGCAAGAGGGCGAAAGTTGTAACCCTTTGTCCGACAAGATTATCCGTTTTAAGCAATTGCGTGGCATGCTGGCGGAGAAATTTCCCGCCGCGACGCATGGTCTCCAAGCTCCGAAGGCGGTCGAGCGTGCCGCCATTCCGGCGGGAATTTTGACCGAAATCACGGGGCCCTCCGGGGGCGTCGGACTGCTCATGCTGGACGCCCTCATCGCGCCCTCGGCTTTCGCGGCAGTGGTGGACGCGAGCGACAGTTTTGATCCCTCTGATGTGCCGGAGGATTTCCTCTCCCGCCTGCTCTGGGTGCGATGCGAAAAGCTGACCGGAGCGATCCAGTCGGTGGACCTTCTTTTGCGCGATGGCAACCTGCCCATGGTCCTGCTCGACCTGCGCATGGTCGCGGCGAAGGAACTGCGTTCGGTGCCTGCGAGCACATGGCACAGGTTTCAGCGTCTGCTGGAGCAACAGGGGAGCGCCCTGGGCATCTGCACGGCGCGGCCTTGCATCGCGGCGGCGCGTTTGCGCGTGCAGGCACGGAACCAGTGGACCCTGCGCGATCTCCTGCGTCCGCGTGAGGAGTTGATGGCCGAGCTGCGCTCTGAATCCCAGTATCGCGGTGTCGCTGCTCCGGACGAGCGTACGCTGCATATTGCCTGACGTGCGCCATGTATGCCGCCGTCCATTTGCCGACGTTCCATCTCCAGGCTGCGCTACGCTGGCGGGAGGAGCTGTGGGCCGTCCCGGCGGCCGTAGTCGATACGCAGGACGGCTGCATCTGCGAGCGCAACCTGCCCGCCGCCTCGCGCGATATCTCGGTGGGAATGCCCGTGGCGCTTGCCCTTGCGCGATGCGCGGAGCTGAAGGTTTTTTCCATCTTTCCGGCGAAGGAGACGGCGCTTTCGGTGCTTTTACAGGATATCGCGCTTTCGCATTCCCCGTTCGTCGAGGCGACGCAGCCGGATATCGTGGTGCTGGACTGGCGCGGAGTGCTACACCAGATCGACTGGCACACGCAGGGCGACCATTTGCTGAAAGACCTGCAAGCGGCTGGATTAAAAGCCACCGTCGGCGTGGCCCCGACGCCGGATGTCGCCATCCTCGCCGCGCGCGAGACGGATGCCGTGAGCGTGGTGCGCGATCGGGGAGAATACCTCGGTCCGCTGCCGCTGTCCCATCTCACCTCGGATGTGCGAATGCTCGCAGTGCTGGAAGATTGGGGCATCCACACCATCGGGCAATTCCTGCGCCTGCCCAAGGCCGATGTGATCGCCCGACTCGGGGCGGGGGCGGAGGAAATGTGGCGCGTGGCCAATGGTCGCACCCAGCGTCCGCTGAAGCTCGTCGCGCCGCCGGAGGTTTACCGCGAGGCGTTTGACTTTGAGCATGTGGTGGAAACCACCGCGCCGCTGCTGTTTTTGCTCCGGCGCTTTGTCGACCAGCTTTCGTCCCGCCTGCAGGTGCGCTATGTGGTGGCGTCGCAGATGACTTTGCGACTCCCGCTGGATGACGGCACGGCCTACGAACGCGTCTTTTCCATCCCGGAGCCGACCTCGGAGGCCGATGTGATGTTTCGCACCCTGGAGACGCATCTCGACCAATTGACTCTTCCGCAGCAGCCGGTGGGGCTCAGCCTGGAGATCGAGGCGGTGGAGCCGACGCGGCAGCAGTTTGGCCTTTTCGGCACGAGGTTGCGCGACCCGAACCGCTTTGGCCACACGCTGGCGCGCATTGGCGCTTTGGTCGGAGTGCGGGAAGTGGGTTTCCCCGTGCCCGAGGATACCCACAAGCCCGACAGCTACCAGCTCGCGCCCCGCGTAGCCTGGAACGCGGAGGAAACCGGGGAACCCAATCGCGAATGGCTCGGCCTCCCCTTGCAACGCTGCCGTCCGGCCATCGCGGCGACGGTGGAGACGCGCAACTCCTGCCCGGTTCGTATTTCCTCCTCCCTGGCGGACGGGCGCATCATGGAGGCGCTGGGGCCGTACCGGCTTTCCGGGCATTGGTGGGACCCGGCGGCCTGGGAGTTGGAGGAATGGGATATCGCGCTGGGCGACGGGCTTTACCGCATCGCGCGCCGGGATGGTCAATGGTGGGTGGAGGGTTGTTATGAGCGGGTATGTTGAACTGCATGCCCGCAGTGCGCTGAGTTTCCTGCGCGGAGGGTCGCGCCCGGAGGAACTGAGCAAACAGGCGGCCAAGCTGGACCTGCCTGCCATGGCGCTTTGCGACCGGGACGGGCTCTACGGTGCCGCGCGGCACCACATTGCGGCCAAGGATACGGGCATCCAGCCGCTGATCGGGGCGGAGTTGACCATGGAGGATGGCTGCATCCTGCCTGTGCTCGTCGCCACGCGGGAGGGGTATCGCAACCTGAGTCGGCTCATCACGGAGGCGAAGCTGCGCGGTACGAAAACGGAGTGCGCTGTGCGGTGGGAGGAATTACCCGCCTACGCCTCCGGGCTCCTGGCTCTCACGGGCGAGAGCGACGGAATCCTGCAACATCGGGCAGCGAAGGCCTCGGAGGGTCGTCTGGAGATGGTTTTCGCGGCCTTTGGACAGAACAATGTCTATGTGGAGGTGCAGCGCCATCTGCTGCGCGGCGAGGAACGGCGCCAGCAGTACCTGGAGGCGGTTGCGGCTCAACGCCGTCTGCCCATCGTGGCGACCAATGGCGTGATGTACCATGAGCCTGCCCGCCGGGGTGTGCAGGATGTCTTCACTTGCATCCGCCATCATACGTCGCTCTCCAAAGCCGGGCGGTTGCTTTCCGCCAATGGCGAACGCTTTCTCAAGAGCCCGGTGGAAATGCAGCGTCTCTTTGCCGATCGCCCGGAGTATCTGGAAAATACGCTGCGCGTGGCCGAGAGGTTGGAGTTTCGCCTCGGTGATCTCGGGTATGAATTTCCCAGGTATCCGGTGCCGGAGGGCGACACGATGGAGGCGTTTCTGCGGCGGACCACGATGGAGGGCGCGCGGCGGCAGTATGGATCGGGGCTTTCCGAGAAGGTACGGCGGCAGCTGGAGTTTGAGCTCGATCTCATCTGCCGGTTGGGATTTGCCGGGTACTTCCTCATCGTCTGGGATCTGGTCAACTATTGCCGTACACACGACATCCTTGTGCAGGGGCGGGGGAGCGCGGCCAACAGCGCTGTCTGCTACAGCCTGGGCATCACGGTCTGCGATCCGGTGGGGGCGAATCTTCTCTTTGAGCGCTTCCTGAGCGAGGGGCGCACGTCGTGGCCCGATATCGACCTCGACCTGCCCAGCGGCACCCGGCGGGAGCAGGTCATTCAGGAGGTTTATCAACGCTACGGCAAGCATGGCGCGGCGATGACGGCCAATGTCATCACCTATCGCGGTCGCAGCGCCATGCGGGAGATCGGCAAGGCGCTGGAGTTTTCCGAAAGCACGCTCAAGCGATTCTCCAGCTTGTTTGCCAGCGGGGATTTTCCGCACACGCTCGATCTCGAGTCGCAGCTCGAGCGTTCCGGGGTGGGGCGGGATAATCCGCATGCCCGCACGGCGGCGGTGCTTTATACGCAGATGTATGGCCTGCCCCGCCATCTTGGCCAGCACTCGGGCGGCATGATCATCTGCCAGGGGGCGCTGAGTTCCGTGGTGCCGCTGGAGAATGCCTCCATGCCCGGTCGGGTGGTCGCGCAGTGGGACAAGGACGATTGCGAGGACATGGGCATCATCAAGGTCGATCTCCTCGGTCTCGGCATGATGTCGGCCATGCAGGACACGCTGGCGATTTGCTCGGAGCGCGGCAGGCCGGTCGATCTGGCGCATCTCCCCAAGGATGATCCCGCCGTGTATGATCTGCTCCAGCGGGCGGATACCATCGGCACCTTCCAGGTCGAGAGCCGTGCGCAGATGGCGACGCTGCCCCGGCTGAGGCCGGAGAAGTTCTACGATATCGTGGTGCAGGTGGCGATCATTCGCCCCGGCCCGATTCAGGGCAACATGGTGAACCCCTTCCTGGCTCGCAAGGCGGGGGAGGAGGCGGTGACGTATATCGATCCGAAACTTGAGCCTGTGCTGGAGCGCACGCTCGGCGTCCCATTGTTCCAGGAGCAACTGCTTAAGATCGCGATGGTGATGGCGGACTTCAGCGGCAGCGAGGCGGAGGAACTGCGCCGCGCCCTGTCCTTCCATCGCAGCCAGGAGCGCATGGACAAGGTCTGCGTGAAGCTGCGGAGCGCGATGGAGCGCAGGGGTGTGAAGCCCGATGTGCGGGATCAGCTCATTCAAGCCGTGCAATCGTTCGCGGTTTACGGTTTCCCGGAGAGCCACGCCATCAGCTTTGCCACCATCGCCTACGCGAGCTGCTGGCTGAAGGTTCACCGTGCGCCGGAGTTTTACTGTGGCCTGCTCAACAACATGCCCATGGGCTTTTACAGCGAGAACACCCTGCTGCAGGATGCCCGGCAGCGCGGCGTGCGCGTGCGGCCAATCTCCGTGCTGGAGTCGGACTGGCTCTGCCGGGTCGATGAGGAGGGAGCCTTGCGCCTTGGTCTGTGCATGATACGGGGCGTGCCTGCGGAAACCGGTCAGCGCATCGCGGCAGAGAATGCGCGAGCGCGCTTTGCATCCTTAAAGGACCTGCGCACTCGAACCCGGCCCGGTACGCCTGCCTTGCGCATCCTGGCACGCATCGGAGCGCTCAACGGACTGGTGGCTCATCGTCGCGATGGGCTCTGGAGGGTCGAAATTCCGTTATCACCGGATGAGTTGCCTCTCTTCGATGAAGCTGAAAATTCACCCCTGGAGGCCATGAGCCCGGAGGAACGCCTCACCGCGGACTTTGCCGACACCCGCGTGACCACTGGGCCGCACCCCATGCGGCTACTGCGAGGTCAGGTTCCCGATGCCGTGCCTGCGGCGGATCTGCCGGTCTGTCCCGCCAACGAGGAGGTCGAGATTGCCGGCATGGTTATCTGCCGCCAGCGGCCGGGGACGGGCAAGGGTGTCGTCTTTGTCAGTCTGGAGGATGAGACGGGAATAGCCAATGCCATCCTGCAAGCCGCGTTTTTCGAGAAGCACCGGCTGGTGGTGACTCAGGAGCGGTTCCTGCGCATTCGCGGGAAGCTGCAACGCCACAAGGGCGTCATTCACATTCTCGCTTCCGCCGTGGAAAAGCTCATTGCCCAACCGCCGGAGGTGATTGCCGCCTCCCACGATTTCCACTGAGGCGGCGGGAGGATCTTACCTGTCCTTGCCGACGTCGCGGCACTTCTGGTCCAGCAGGGCGCAGATGGCTTTGACCGTGACCGGGTCCATGACGGGGCGTTTGTTCAGGCCGTCAAAGATCTGCCCCAGCTCGCGCCCGCTCACCACCTGCAAGTCGCTCTTGCCCGTGCGTTTCACAAACCAGCCGGGCAGGGCCAGCACAGGCCGGAAGGAACACACCGTTTGCAGGCTTTTCGTCAACCATTGCGAAAGGTGCTGGGAGCGCTCCCGCGCATCCCGGATGCCGTAGTCCTCACGCCCCCACGGGTACTCCAGCGCCGTGCCATCAAAGACGACGATATTCGGGGAGTTGTCGCGGGGCTTGAGCACCTGTTTGCTGCGGGTCTTGGTCTCGATGGCAAAAAGTCCGCCGGGGCCGACTACCACGTGGTCTACGTTGAAGGTCTTCTGGCCCGGGTTTTCGTCGAATTCCACGTCGTGAAAAACCTTCCAGCCGTCGGCGAGGAGGGAATTGAGTTCCTCTCCCACGGCTCGTTCCCCGAGGAAGCCAAGGTTGTAGTCGCGAAGCAGGCAGATCCTTTGCCAGAGTTGACGGGCGAAAAAGAGAAACGGAGGCAGTGAAATCGCGAGGGTGATCCCGCCGACGAGAGCATTCTTGAAAACGGCCCAGAGCCCGAAGCCGACGACCATAGAGCCAATGAGCAGGATCAAAACATCCGTCATGAGCTTCTCGCTCAACTCGTCGATCCTCAGGCGCAAGGATTCTCCCGGAGGGCGTAGCAGGTGCTGGGTAAACGGGGTCTTGAACCGCCTTCGGAACCCGAAAATCAGCAAAAACATAACGCCGAAGACGCCGAAAAACGGCGTCAGTCCAGCAAGAAACAGAAAGGCAGCCTGCATCGTTGCGGTATGGTAAATTTCAAAAAAATGTACCAGAGCAGAATGCTTAGCTTTCCTTTACCGGTTATGTAATGAGGGGCGAGTGGGTGGCGAGGTCGTCTTGCTAAGCAAGTCCCTACGGTTTGTACGTAATTTTTTTAAGACCGATTGGCGCTGGTCTCTTGTTAGAATGCCCTGGAGGAGGGAGGGGAGGTTCATTTCCCCTCCCGGATGGAGTGTGCGGGGGTGATCCTGGCAAAGAGAGACTTCAGCGGATCGCAGCGGCAAGACCGGCGGCGTAAGCCTCAAAGACGAGCTTGATCTCATCCCGGACGCGGCGGAATTCCGAGAGGATCTCCTCATCCGTGCCCATGGCATGCGCCGGGTCGTCGAAGCCCCAGTGGTAGCGATGCACCTGGCCGGGGAACATCGGGCAGGCCTGGTCGGCATTGCCGCAGACAGTGATGACGGTGTCGATCTTCGTCTGGAGAAACTCGTCCATGTGCTTTGACCGATGGCCGGAGATGTCGATGCCGATTTCCCGCATGACCTCGATGGCCTTGGGGTGGACGTAGCCGGCGGGTTTCGACCCTGCGCTCTGGACATTGATGAGATCTCCGGCGGCTTGGCGGAGGATGCCTTCGGCGAGGTGGCTGCGGCAAGAGTTGCCAGTGCAGAGGATGAGGACCGTGGGTTTCATGAGTGGGCGGGTTTGCGTTGATACCAGTCGCGGCTTTGGACACAGATGCGGCAGACGGAGAGCATGACGGGCACCTCGACGAGTACGCCGACGATGGTGGCCAGCGCGGCGGGACTGGTCGGGCCGAAGAGCGTGATCGCGACGGCTACGGCGAGTTCAAAGAAGTTGCTCGCGCCGATGAGCGCGCCGGGCGTGGCGACATTATGCCGCACCCCAAAGAGCCGCATCAGGCCGTAGGTGAGGCCGGAGTTGAAGTAGACCTGGATGGTGATGGGAATCGCCAGCAGAATCACGGCGACCCAGTTCGTCAGGATATTATCCGCTTGAAAGGCAAAGATGAGCGTGAGTGTGGCGAGCAGGGCGAGGATGGCGACGGGGCGGAACTTTGGCAGGAACGCGCTGTCGAACCACGCGAGGCCCTTGGCCTTGATCAGCGCGATGCGGCTGAGCCAGCCCGCTGCCAGCGGTACAACGATGAAGACAATCACCGAGGTGATGAGCACCTCTGCCGGGATATGCACTCCGCTGACTCCGGCGAGGATCATGACGATGGGAGCGAAGGCAAAGACCATGATGAGATCATTGATCGCGACCTGGGCCAGCGTGTATGCGCCGTCTCCATCGGTGAGATAGCTCCAGACGAAGACCATGGCGGTGCAGGGCGCGGCGGCGAGGATGATGAGCCCGGCGACGTAGTTGGCCGCCGTGGCGGGTTCGATCCAGCCGAGGACGGAGGAAAAGAGGCCCTGAATGAAGATCCAGCCCAGCGCCGCCATGCTCAGGGGCTTGATGATCCAATTGACGAAGAGGGTGACGAGGAGTCCCCTCGGACGTCGGAAGACGCCATGAATCCCGCCGAAGTCGATCTTCAGCATCATGGGATAAATCATGAGCCAGATGAGGATGGCGATGGCGACATTGACGTGGGAACCCTGGCCGAATTCCCATCGGCTGACGGCGGCGGTCACCCCGGGGAGGAGCTTGCCGATGGCGACGCCCGCGACCATGCACGCGAGCACCCAGGCGGAGAGGTAGCGCTCGAAGAAATCGAGACGCTTGGCGACATTGGCGGTCATTGCGCCTTTAGCAGCAGCCGGTTCCACCGCAGCACTCGCCGCTGGCTTTTGCCAGGGGTTGATCGCCGATCATGACGCGCCGGATGGCCTCACCCGTCTCGGGGTGCTGGGTCAGGGCCGGGGCGTTTTCCTGCTGCTCGATCTCGTAATGCTTGGAGGTTTCACAGCAGCCGGACGGGATGGTCTCGTAGATGTAGGTTTTCATGAAATTGGCGGATGGTTCGTTCACCAGCGAGGCGAGGGCGGTGGGGCCTGCCGGCTCCTCGATCTGCCACGGGATCATTGCGGCGCGGCTTGCCAGGGAATGCCTGACCTCGGAGAGATACGGCAGTTCGTTGGATGCGCGGCGTCGCAAGACGGGGTCGCTGGAGTCGAGTGAGGTCAGGCACTGGTTGACGATCCAGCCAAAAGGCTCGATGCCCGCACGGCGGAGGTCCTCCTGGAGTGCAGCGGCCTCATGAACCGGCGTGGCCTCGGGGAGGGTGACGAGGATGACGCGGGTGAAATCCCGGTCTCGCAGGCGCGGGAGAAGCGTTCGGACATCCTCGGGGATCGTGTCGCGCGACTGGCGACCGAGTTCCCTGTGGTAGGCCTCGGTGGTATCGAGAAGCAGCAGCGTATGCCCGGTCGGGGCCGTGTCCAGAATGACAAAAGCGTCCTGAGCCTGAGCCACCGTGCGGGCAAAGGCGCGAAAAACCGCGATCTCTTCGGTGCATGGCGAGCGTAAATCCTCGGCCAGTAATGCCCGGCTGTCGGGATCGAGGAGCGCGCCCTGAGCTTCCATCACCTGCGCGACGTAGGCGCGAGTTTCCTCGCCGGGGTCGATGCGGCTGACGGTGAGTCCTGTGGCTTTGCCCTGGAGCGCATCGAGCAGGTGCGCGGCGGGATCGGTGGTGGAAAGATGCACGGCATGGCCCCGGCGGGCGAGCTCTGTGGCGATGGCGGCGGCGAGAGTGGTTTTTCCTACTCCGCCCTTGCCCATCGTCATGATGATGCCGTGGCCGGCATTTTCCAGGTCGGAAAGGAAATCGCCGATGCTTTCGAAATCCGGAACAGCGATGGTGGGACGATCGGGGGCTGTTTTCCAATCGCCCGTCGTTTCTGTCATCGCACGCAAGGCATCGAGACCGATGAGATTCATGGGCCGGAGGGGCACCTCATAGACGGGCAGTTCGCTCAGGAAATCCGCAAAATGAGCAAGCGCGCGCTTTCCCCGAGCCTCCATGGCAGCGGCGATGCCGTCCTCCACGCTGGCGGTGAAGAGCCCGTTGAGGATGAGGCGTTGATTGGCGACGCCGAGCGCGATCAGCTCCTCGCGGGTTCGCCGGGCTTCCCGCAAGGGCGCCATCTCTGCGCGGCTGACGAGTATGACGGTGGCCAGTGCCGCGTCCGTCAAAGTCCGGAGCGCGCCCTCATACACGGAGCGCTGCTGGTCGAGTCCGGCGAGCGGGCCGAGGCAGGAGGTGCCGGATGTATTGGTCTGAAAGAAGCCCGTCCACGCCTTGGGCAATGCCAGCAGGCGAAGCGTGTGCCCGGTTGGCGCGGTGTCAAAGACGACGTGATCGTAACCCTCCGTCGCCGAGGCATCGCCGAGGAAGCGGGAGAACTCATCAAACGCGGCGATCTCCATCGTGCACGCTCCGGAGAGCTGCTCCTCCATGTTTTCGATGGCGGCCTCGGGAAGGATGCCGCGCATGGGGCCGACGATCTTTTCCCGGTACTGACGCGCGGCCTCCTGGGGATCGATGTTTAAAGCATACAGGGACGGCACCCGGGAAATCTGTACAGGCTCATTGGACAGCGGCGTCTCCAGGACCTCGTCAAGATTGGAGGCGGGATCGGTGCTGACCAGCAGGACGCGGCCGCCCGCCTCGGCGAGGGAGAGCGCCGTGGCGCAGGCGAGGGATGTTTTTCCTACTCCTCCCTTCCCGGTGAAGAACAGGAACCGGGTGGCCGAGGGCAGGAAATCCGCGAGACCGGAGATCATGGCTGGTTGGTCTTTTCTCCGGCGAGCCAGGCCTGCCGGGTGGCTTCATCGGGGTACGCTCCCTTGAAGACCAGCTCGCCGTCGACAAAGACGAGCGGCAGCACGCCGATGCCTTCTTTCTGGAGCAAATCCTTTACCCGGCTGTTCTGGGCAAAGGCGATTGGCTGCTGGGCGAGGTTGTAGCGGTCGACGCGCACTCCGCGTTCCTTGAGCTGATGCAGGAATCCCGCCACGGCGGCCAGCACGGGATCGACATCCGGGCCGCAGACGCCGGTGGAGCAGCACATGGCCGGATCGTAAACTTGAACAGAGGTCATTTCGTGGCGATGGGTTGGTCGAGGTAGAGTGTTTCCCGCGAGCCGATTTCCTTCGTGGCCGCCTCGAGGCGGAGCGAATCGAGTTTCTCAAACGGCAGAGAGGCGAGAAGCTCCAGACGGCGCTGGATCTGCTGCGCGACCTGCCAGAAGGCGCGTTCCTTCTCGGCGTCACTGCCCTCGAACTCCGCCGGGTCGGGGGAGGGCCAGTGAGCGATGATCGGCTGGCCTGGCCAGACCGGGCAGGATTCCTTCGCGTTGTCACAAAGGGTGATGACGAAATCGAAGCGTTTTCCCTGATACTCGCTCCACGACTTGCTGCGAGCCTCGGAGACATCGATCTTGTAGTGGTCGCGCAGGACTTGCAGCGCCAAAGGGTGCGGAGCGGGCTTGGGGCTGGCTCCGGCGCTGAAGATATCGAATTTTTCGGGTGCGATTTTGCGGAGCAAAAACTCCGCGAGGATGCTACGGGCGGAGTTTCCCGTACAGAGGAAGAGGATTTGGAACTTGGTGGACATAGTGTTAGCAGCAGGATTTGGGGCCGCAGTATTCTTTCCAGTCGGAGCACTTCTGGATCTTGGCGAGGCGGGTCAGGTCTTCGCGGAACATCTTGTCGGATGTCGTGCAGTCCTGGAGGCATTTCAGGTTTGCCTCAAGTTGCGGGGTGGGTTTTGCCGGGAGGGAGTAAATGATCCACGTGCCTTTGCGCGTCGTTTCCACCATCTCGTGTTTGCGCAGGTAGGCGAGATGCTGGGAGACCTTTGCCTGCGGGATATCGAGGATCTGCTGAAAATGGCACACGCACAGCGGGCCATGTGTCAGCAGGTTGACGATGCGCAGCCGGGTGCGGTCGCAGAGGCATTGGTAGATCTGGATGAGATCCATGGATGAGATATATGCGTGTTTCCTTATATTTGTCAAAGTGAATATATCTCCTGCCAAGCATCGACCGGTGCCAGACAGGGGTGCGGACGCCCGAGGGTTTGCCATTTGAGAGCCGGAGATTTCGGGGGACGATGGAGTTTGACAGCGGGCATCTTCGGACGGAATCTGCCTCCCGCGCGCGAAACGCCAGCGTCTGTCATCCAGTCGAAATATTTTGAAAACTCCCGTCACAAAATCCGCCGTTTTTGCGGCTCGAGTGGGAGTTTCTTTTCGAGAACCCGGTCGTCGGCGTTTTCTCCCCCTGGCGTCAGTTTTGCCCCGTGAGCCGAAGCACAAAACCATCGGCTGATACATCTCCATCCCGCGCCTCACTCGAAAGCCAGGAACCACCTCTATGATTTCAGTCACGCCTTGTCGCTCCGGCGCAGATCGAACCCTCTTTGAACGCATCCCGGAGATGCTTCACGGATCGGATGCCGCCTTTATTCCGCCCGTACCCGGTAGCATTGCGAAGTTCCTCCGCCCGGACAGCCTGTTTAACCGGCAGGACGGTTCGATCACGGGGTACATAGCACGCCGCGAAGGAAAGCCGGTCGGTCGTATCGCGGCCATCCACAATCGCTCCCACAATGCCTATTGGAACGATAAGATCGGATTCTTCGGGTTCTTCGCCTGTGAGGATGATCCGGAGGCCGCAAAGGCGCTTTTTGCCCAGGTCGAGGCAGACCTCGGCAAACTCGGGTGCGACACGGTTCGCGGCCCCTACAACCCCTCCATCAATGAGGAATGCGGCCTGCAGACCCATGGCCACGAGGAACCGCCGAGTATTTCCATGCCATGGAATCCCTCCTACTATCCCGCGCTGGTCGAGGGGGCTTCCCAGAGGGAGGTGCGCAATCTTTTTGCCTACCATCTTCCTCTGCACATCGGCGTGCCCACCCGCATTGAGAAGATGGCCGACCGGCTGCGGAAGCGGGCAAAAAACCTCACCATCCGGTCCTTTGACATGAAGCGCCTGGACGAGGAACTGCGCCTCGCGCACCGACTCTACAACGTGACTCTGGATCGCAACTGGGGTTTCGTGCCGATCTCACTGGAGGATCTGCTGGCTTCGGCGGATGACCTGAAAGCCTTCGCCAATCCGGACTTCCTCGTCTTTGCCGAGGTCGATGGTGAGGCGGTGGGGTTCATGCTCACCCTGCCCAATTTCAACGAGCTCCTCATGCGGACCAAGCGCATTCCCCGGTGGCTGCGCCTGCCCGCGATCCTCTGGCTCATGAAAACGTACAAGATCCAGACCGTGCGCCAGGTCATCCTCGGCGTGGCGCCCGAGCATCGGGATACCGGTCTGGTGGGTCTCCTGTGCCATGACATGGTCCTGCGTACCCAGAAAACAGCCCACTCCGCCGAGCTGTCGTGGATCGAGGCAAACAACGCCCAGGTCATCAAACTCATCGGGCTCATGGGCGCGACGCACTCGAAATCCTACGCCATCTACGAAAAGCCGATCCTGCGTGACGCATAACCGGGATGCTCAGCTGGTGAGCGCCGCGCGCTGGGGCAGGAAGGTTATTGATTCATTCCGCCCTGCGGAATCTCGATAGGCGGTTTTGCGCCTGTCGCTCGCCGGATGGCCGCCGGGCTGGCTAGATCGGGTTTCGATAGAGCCCGTATGCGCTTAGCCATCGCCTCGGTGTATGGCTGAATGCCGAACCACATGTCGGTTATTCTGTACGGCGGGATTTTGTCGGGATTTGGCTTGAGAAAAAATATGCAATGCTCGCCCGTCTTAAAATACGGGGGTATGTCTTTTTCTGTAGGCGCTAACGTATTCGCGAACCGCACGACCAGAATGTTTTTTTCGGAAGGAAGTTGGGCGCCGGCGAGCAATGTGACGTTGCGAAGATCAATTGGCCATTCCACCACGCCAGTTTCAAATACGGTCCCAGTGGAGATCGTCGAAATCTCCCCGTCGATGACCACCGAGCTTTTCTTAATAAGAAACTCCAGCGATTCATCATCCGTGTTCCCGCGCGAACAGGGTAGACAGAGAAAAGCAACTGCCGCCACCGCTGCCGACCAGGTGATGCGTCTAAGGTGATGGTGTCTTTGAATCGCTGAGTACGAGAACAGGCTTAGGGAGCTTTCTGGGGGTTTCATGCACGCAAACGGAGGGAGTGTTTTTAGCAATCGTTTATCAAATGCTTAAGATTTTCAAAATCTTTCTGGAAACTCGGCAAGGTGGAGCGGTTTTCCATTGGATTGCAATGGCATCCGTCGGCAGGTTTCCTCATTTTCACCGGACGAGAGAAAAGATTTGCTTCCTCAGAGGCGCTCTGCCTAGGAATCGCCGAGATGTCTGTGGATTCCGCTCCCATCGAGGATGTGTCGCATCTGGCGCTGTCGGTAGGCCGGATACTTTTTCAGAATAACGCGGACACTGATTCGGTGGAGTGTGCGGTCGTGCGGTTTGGCAAGATGTTCGGCTACGAGATCCATCCTCTGGTCACCTATGAGACGCTCCTCCTGACCGTAACCGCCAACGAGGCATTTCGGACCAAGACGGGAAACCGGGTGCCGACGATGGCTGTGAACATGGCCGCGGTCGCGGCGGTCGAGGCGCTGCTGGATGAGGTGGAGGAAAAGGGGCTGGGGCTGCCGGAGATTCGCTCCAGGCTGGAGGCGATCGAACGGCAGCCTCCCATTTACAAACGTTGGATGATCGTGGTGGGCATGGCGCTCACGGCGGCGAGTCTGAGCAGGTTATTCGGGGGCGACTGGCCCACGTTTTTTGTGGCGTTCTTTGCTGGCGTGGTTGGGACGGCGATCCGCCTAGAGATGGGACGGCGTGGGGTGAATGTCTTTTTGAACTCTCTGTTGGCAGCCTTTGTCAGCGGCGCGGTTGCCGGAGTGGCGGTGTATTTTAAACTCAGCAGCATGCCTGCGTTGTGCCTCATCACCCAGGGGATGATCCTCGTGCCCGGGGTGCCATTCGTGAATTGCGTCCAGGACATGATCAAGAATCACATGGCGATCGGCATTTCCCGGCTGGGATTTGCGATCCTCATCACCCTGGCGATTGCGGTGGGGCTTTTTACGGCTACGGCGGTGACTGGCGCCCAGATCCCTGTGGTGGAAAGCTCTGTATTGCCTTCCCTCATGGAGGATGCGCTTTTCTCGGCTTGTGCCGCACTTGGGTACCTGTGTCTTTTCAATGTGCCGTGGCGGCTGGCCTGGATCGGCGTGGTATGCGGAGTGGCGAGCCATACGACGCGCACCTTCTGCCTTCAGCATCATATCGACATCGTCGCGGGTTCGCTGATCGGGGCGCTGGCGGCGGGGTTTCTGGCCTTTTTCTGTGCCCGCGCCTTCCGGGCTCCGGCCAGCGCCTTTGCTTTTCCAGGGGTGGTGGCGATGATTCCGGGAGCCTATGCCTTTCGGGCGGTGATAGGTTTCCTGGGTATCGTCAATGCAGGTGCGGGCGCATCCTTTACGCTGCTTTCGGAGACGATCGCGCTGAGCGCCACCTGTATTTTCATGGTGCTGGCCATCGCCATCGGAGTCGCTGCACCGGCTATTTTAATCAAAAACCCGCGAGCGAAAGCGACGTGAGTGATCCTGATCGGATAATCAGGGAGAATCCCCGGGAAATCGCTGGGAATCCCCCTGCGAGTATGTTTTTATATCCTAAAGTTTGAGTCCCCCCTCACTTCTGCTTCCCCTCAACACAGAGGTCAATTTATGACTGATATTCGCAAAGAAACCGACAGTCTCGGAGAGGTCGATGTGCCGGCCGATAAACTCTGGGGAGCCCAGACCCAACGCTCGCTCGAGCATTTCAGCATCGGAAAGGATCTGATCCCAAGGGAGATGATCACGGCGTATGCGATCCTGAAAAAGGCAGCCGCCACGGCCAACCATGCCGACAAGCGGCTGGCCGATGAGCAGTATGGACTGATCGTCAAGGTGTGCGACGAGATCCTCGCCGGACAGCATCACGACATGTTCCCGCTCCATGTGTGGATGACCGGCAGCGGCACGCAGTTCAACATGAACGTCAATGAGGTGATCTCGAATCGCTGCTGCCAACTGGCCGGAACGGCCCTCGGGAGCAAGACTCCGGTCCATCCGAATGACCATGTGAACATGGCGCAGTCGTCGAACGACTCGTTTCCCTCCGCGATGTATATCGCGGCGGCAGTCAATACGACCTCGCGACTGATTCCTTCCGTGAAGGCCTTGCGCGATGCGATCGCGGCAAAAGCCGAGGAGTGGAAGGATATCGTCAAGATCGGGCGCACCCACATGCAGGATGCCACGCCCTTGACCCTGGGGCAGGAGTGGTCGGGCTACGCAGGGATGCTGACCGATGGTCTGGCCCGCCTCGATGATGCGCTGAAGGGCGTCTATCAACTCGCCCTCGGTGGCACGGCGGTGGGCACGGGAATCAACTCGGCCCCAGGTTTCGCGGAGGACGCGGCGGCGGAGATTGCCAGGCTGACCGGGTTGCCCTTCGTTACCGCGCCCAATAAATTCACGGTGCAGGGTGCGCATGATGCGCTGGTGCAGCTTTCCGGCACCCTGCGCACACTCGGCGTTTCGCTCTACAAGATCGGCAACGACATCCGCCTCATGTCCTGCGGGCCTCGCGCGGGCTTTGCCGAGCTCAAGATTCCCGAGAACGAACCGGGATCTTCCATCATGCCCGGCAAGGTGAATCCCACCCAGGCCGAGGCGCTCACGATGATCGGCGTGCAGGTCATGGCCAATGACGTGGCGGTGGGCTTCGGCGGCGCCAGCGGATACCTGGAGATGAATGTCTACAAGCCGCTTATCATCTTTAACATCACGCACTCCATCACCCTGCTGACCGACGGGTGTGCAAACTTCCGCAAGTTCCTCGTCGAGGGAACCAAGCCGAACCTCAAGAAGATCCAGGAGTACGTGGATCGCTCACTCATGCTTGTCACGGCGCTCGCACCGGTCATCGGCTATGACAAGGCGTCCAAGATCGCCCATTACGCGATGGACAACGATCTGACGCTGAAGGAGGCCGCGCTGAAGCTGGCCTACGTTACAGAAGAGGAGTTCGACCGCGTGGTCGACCCGGCCAAGATGACTCAGCCTTACGTCGCTAAAGCTTAAAATTCCCATATGACCACATCCCCCACACCGACCGAGCAAACCGACATCCTTCTCGTCGGCGCAGGCATCATGAGCGCGACCCTGGCTGTGTTTCTCAAGGAACTCGAGCCCGGCGTCAAAATCGAAATCCACGAGGTGCTCGGCTCTGAAGCGCAGGAAAGTTCCAATGCCTGGAACAATGCGGGTACGGGACATGCGGCGCTTTGCGAGCTGAATTACACCCCGGAACAACCGGACGGCAGCGTGGACATTTCCAAGGCGCTGGAGGTGAATACGGAGTTTGACCTATCCCGGCAGTTCTGGGCGTATCTGACCAAGAAGGGCGCAATCAAGAACCCTCAGGCATTCATTCATCCGGTGCCGCACATGAGTTTCGTGCGGGGCGCCGAAAATGCGAAGTTTCTCAAAAAGCGCTTCGATGCCTTGACCGCGCACCATTGCTATCACGGGATGGAGTTCAGCGACGACAAGGCAAAGATTGCCGAGTGGATTCCCCTGGTCATGGAAGGGCGGGACCCCGGCGAGATCGTGGCTGCGACGCGGATGGTGACCGGCAATGATGTGGACTACGGGGCGCTGACCACGGTGCTGCTGGATTCCCTCAAGGGACAGCAGGGCTTCTCGATCAACTTCTTCAGCCGCGTGCAGGATTTGGAGCGCGATGGAGACGGTTGGAATGTCAAAATTCGCGACGAAAAGACAGGTGTCCACAAGCACGTGCATGCAAAGTTTGTCTTCCTCGGCGCGGGAGGCGGATCGCTGCATCTCCTGCAACGATCCGGTATTCCTGAAGGCGAGGGGTATGCGGGATTTCCAGTGAGCGGGATCTGGCTTCGTTGTGATAACGAGACACTCGCCGGGCGGCACGATGCCAAGGTTTATGGCAAAGCCTCGGTAGGCTCGCCGCCCATGTCCGTGCCTCACCTCGACAAACGTCATATCGAAGGCAAGACAGCGCTGCTTTTCGGACCTTATGCGGGCTTCTCATCCAAGTTCCTCAAGCATGGTTCCTATCTGGATCTCTTTGGCTCGATCGATCCCGAAAACATCCTGCCTATGCTGGCTGTGGGGCGCGACAACGTGTCGCTCACCGAGTATCTCATCGGGCAGGTGCTCGAGAGCATGAAAGAGCGGTTTGCACTTCTTCGTGAATTTTATCCCGAGGTTAATGAGGCGGACTGGCGGTTGGAAGAGGCCGGCCAGCGTGTGCAGATCATCAAAAAAGATCCGGTGCATGGCGGCATCCTGCAGTTTGGCACGGAGCTCGTCGGAGCAGCTGACCATTCCATCATCGCAATGCTGGGCGCTTCGCCCGGAGCCTCCACCGCTGCGGCGATCATGATCCACGTGATCGAAAAATGTTTCGGCGACAAGCTCAAGAACGGCGGCTGGGAGGCCAAGATGAAGGAAATCATTCCTTCCTACGGACAATCCCTTATCGACGATGCTGAACTCTGCAAGACGGTGCGCGCTGAAACGGCCACTGTTCTTAACCTCAACCAGCAACCCTAATGATCAAGGCCTACAAACTCTTCACCGGTCCGGATGGAAATTCCCACGTCGAAACGGGGAGCATCAGCCCGGGATTTTTGATTGGAGCAGAATCAATCGAGTTCAAGGAATCGCCGGTGCATGCGTCCTTCGACTGGCACAATGATCCAACCCCGCAATACGTGATCACCCTGGCGGGAGTTCTTGAGTTCACCTGCCTGGGTGGGGAGACGTTCACGCTGCATCCCGGGGATGTCCTGCTGGCGATCGACCATACAGGCACCGGCCACAAATGGCGTCTGTTGACTGATGATCCTTGGAAGCGGGCATACGTCATCTTCAAGGAAGGTGCGGACACACACTTCGTTCCCGATCCTGCATAGGTCCTGTCGCCCTGAGCAAAATGCGGCCTTCCCGAAGTGATCAATGCCTTGATCACAGACCAAGCCATCTCCGAGGACCTGAATTAATGGTGGTGAGCCGCAAAACCCGGAAACGGAATAGCCGGTTGTTTCGGACTCCGTAACACGATCTTTCTGTATCGTCAGAAGCTGACGAAGCTGGGAGTCGCGCTGGAGCGGATCATCGGGCATTTGGGGGGAATTCAGGGAGCTCCTTCAGTGTCACCTCTGTCTTAACGGGGACCTGCGACTCGTCCGATTATTTGTTGGCAGACACCTGCATCTGTCATTTCGCAGTCGGATAGTCGCGCTTCAGCCCTTGTAACGGCAACCGGTGTTCGCCGATGGCATGCTGCCCAAAACAAGGCCGGTGCGAGAGGGAGAGAATGGCGGAAGGGGTGGGATTCGGCGGATTCTGCTGATCTTTTCAGGGGTAGATTAGCTCTTTTTCCCTCGTAATCAAGCCAACTCGCGAACTACTCGCCCAATACCTTTTCACTACCGGGAAGGGACAGTTTTAGGGACACCTTGAGCCGCATCTCGATCGGATCAAATCGAGCCAGGGACCTCTTTCCCATCCGATGCATCCCGCAGTTTAAAGAGTGTGCCTTCAAGATCCGACTCGCGCCGCCAACCAAGCCCAAAACTGGCGTACTTATCCCAAAACCGAGTCTCTGCCGCTGCCCCCTCCATTCTCTTGAATGGCACAGATTGCCGAAAAGCGGCCCATCTGAGATTTATTGGAAAGGGCCACGTGCGAACCGGGCCGGCGCGACGTGTGCGTGGAGTGATCGTCTACCTTGAAGCGGGTTCATCGTTGGGAGTTTTGGTCGCATACCCAAAATCATCCGTCCGAAAAGGCGAGGCAGGGAGGCCTGCGGCATTGTAAAGATTGCAAGTCGGGTTGTCTGCCCAGGCATATCGCACGGCCACGGGATTCGGAACCTGTTCCGACCAGACCTCCACGTTTTCGCCGTCAATCCTGGCATTTGCCCATACCCATTTCTTATCGCTGCCACAGATCGCGAATCCCTCCAATTCGCTGCCGGGGCTATGGCGGATGAGCGGCGCGGTTTGGCCGGTGAGGGTTCTGACGTCATAGTGTGCAGGCAAAGATCTGGCGGTGAGGCCGCCATCGGTATGGCGAAACGCAAGGCGGATTCGCCCATTCCCCACGGCCATGGACTCGTAGACGGGGCCGGAGTACGGGACGCTTTTGTCGTAGTCCCTGGCCAATGCGATGGCGGCGAGCCGTTCCCCGGTTTCCTTTTTGTTGCGCGGGTGGATGTCCTCGGATTCGCCGATGTCTATGGTGACTGCCTGCCCGGTTTGCGGGACAGTCAAAGCCAGGCGCTGGGCTTCGCGGAGTTCTGCCCACGCGCTTTCACCGGGCGCATCCTTTTTGGGAAGGTAGTTGGCAAGCTGGACGAAATAGAACGGGAAGTCGCCTTGACCCCATTGCTTCCGCCAATCGGAGATCAGCAAGGGAAACAGGGTGCGATATTGGTAGGCTCGGCTTGCGTTGGACTCTCCCTGATACCAGATGACTCCCTTGATCGCGTAGGGGATGAGCGGCTTCACCATGCCGTTGAAGAGAAAGGCCGGAGCATTTTGTGAGGCGGGCGGGCGGTTGGGGATGGCTGGAGCCAGGGACTTTTCGCTCTCCTCCACGGGTGGGAAGGCATATTCCTCCCGCGCCAGCCAGCCGTCCTTCAAGGGGAGGAGGCCTGCCTTGGGGATATCCGAGAACGCGCCGGGCTTGACGGGTTGGTACAGCCGGATGGCGAGCACGTTCCTGTCCTCACGGATGGCGCTGTCGGGTATTGTATAGACTCCATACTGACGGACAAAGCCGAGGCCCGGGAAGTCTTTGATGGATGTGCGGGCGATCAGCTTCCCGTTCCAGTAAACGCTGTCGAAGCCATCGATGGGGAGCACGAGCGGAATGCCGGTGCCTTTTCGGGCTGGCGGGTCGATCGTCTTGCGAAGCCAGACGGCTCCGGCTTCCGGCAACCCCTCGCTCGTAACAGGACCGGGCAGTGAGACCTGAGTCCATCCCTCAAGGGGCGCATCCACGGCGGCGAACTTTCCGGCATCGCCGGTCGGTTTGTCTTCGCGATGGTTCTTCTTTATCCATTCTGTGAGCTGGTCGACGAAGGCTCGCTTTTTTTCCGGATATTCCTCAACCAGCGGAATGATGCGTTCCCGCGCGGCCTTATACTCAGGATAGCTCTCGATGGCCTCGACACCGGTCCATGCCTGGGCGGGAGTGCCGCCCCATGAGGTATTGATGATGCCAACCGGTGCGCCGAGGCTTTGCTGGAGCTTTCTTGCGAAAAAATAACCGACCGCCGAAAACAAACCCGTCGTCTCCGGCGAAGCGGAAATCCATCGGCCGGAAACCTCCTCGGCCGGATAGGGAGATGCGGTTTTGGTCACCGCAAACTGGCGTATGGCGGTGTTCGCGGAGCTTGCGATGACTTCATTGGCTCCTTGAGTTCCCTTTACCACCCACTCCATGTTGGATTGTCCCGAGGCGACCCACACCTGTCCGACGAGAATGTCCTGAATAAGGATCTTGTTTTTTCCTTCGATCGTCATCTCGCAAGGCCCTGGCTGCGATGTCTCGAGATTCAGGCTGACATTCCATCGCCCATCAGCGTCGGCTTTGGCTGTCAGGTTCTGACCTTGAAATGCGACCGTGATATCTTCACCCGGATCAGCCTTTCCCCAGATGGGAACTCGCGATGCCTGCTGGAGAATCATGTGATCGGAGATAATCGCCGGGAGTTTGACCTCGGCAGGGATGCTGGTGCAGGCAAGGGGAAGGAGGCATGCCACCAGCATGCGGGCGGGAAGTGTCGTCATGAGGATAGGGGCTTGGGGAAACGGACTGGCGTGCGGTTCATCGGTAGGGGATCTGACAGGTGTCCATGATGCCTTTCATGTATCCGACGGCAAAGAGACGACCGAGAAAGCCGTAGCCATGAGCATGGTTCTCCTCGCCCTCCATGGTGGGGACATGGTCGACGCGGATCGGCACGTCCAGGCCGGCTTTCTGATAAAGCCGCAGCATGCGGGCCATGTCGGTCGGGCCGTCGTCCTGAAACGTCTCCTCAAAAGATTCCGCCGTGCCTCGGATGTCGCGGAAATGGATGTACTTGATGCGCGGGGCAAAGCCGTTCACGCAAGCCTCAAGATCCGCGTTCATCGCGACGAAATTCGCCTGGCAAAAGGTGATGCCATGCGAGGAACTCTCGGAAAGCGCCATAGCGCCGCTGAAGCCACCCGGCGTGGAGAATATGCGGCCGACGCCGCGCAACGGGCTGAGCGGCGGATCGTCGGGATGCAGCCCCATGGCGACCCCGGCCCGTTCTGCGGCCGGCAGCACGGAGAGGATGAAGTAGCGATAGTTCTCCCACAGTTGCTCCTCGCTTGTCCGGTCGGCTTCGGGCACCGGTGAGGGTTCCGCTTCGGCAAGGTCAAACCGGTTTGTCCAGGCACCGCCCCGGGCGGGTACTCTCACCGCAGTACGGCACCAGCCGATGGTCGCCATGAAGTTGTAACAGAGGAGGGGAATGCCCAGTTCGCCCATGTTGGAAAGCATCTTCTGATACAGGGCGATATCCTCGTCACGGCCCTCCCGGCCGAGTTTGATCCGCTGCATGTCAAACTGATCGCCCTCGAGTCCGGAGAGAGTAAAGCCTCCTTCGCGAAAGCGCGTTTGTATGGCATGCAGAGAATCAATGTCCCAGGGCGGCTTTGCGCCGGTGAGTTCCGGCGCTGCCTTGACGATGGCGTGATTCACTCCGATCTGGCGGGCCAGTTTCCATGTTAGATCCGGCCGGGCCGGGAGGAATTCGGCGATGGTCATACTGATGTCTCGTGATGTGCCATGCGGCCCGCGTCCTGTTTAGGAGGGCGCGAGCTGGCGTGATCTTTAGAAATATCCGCCCTTGTCGGTGATCTGCTGAATGCTCTGGCCCTCGGCGACCCAGCCAAAGATCTTCTTTTCGTTATCCCGGATCTCTTCCGCGCGGAGCAGCACCTGATAGGCGACTTCCCGTGGGACGGCCAAAACTCCGTCGATGTCGCCAAGCACGACATCGCCCGGCTTGATATCCGTGTCACCGATGCGGATGGGGATTTGATAGTGCGTGATCAGGCAGCGGCCGAGGCTGCCGTTGGAGATGCGATACTTGTAAAAGACGGGGAAATCCTTTTCCAGGATTTGGTGGGTGTCCCTTATGCCTCCGTCGATACAGGCGGCCTTGACCTTGAGGCCGTGAGCGGTGGCTGTCATCACGCCGCCCCATAGGGTGGCCTTTTCATCCTTGCTCGTATCCCACACCACGAAGGCGTCCTCATGCAGCTCGCTCAACATTTGCGTACGAAATGCCATCTCACCGCTGATTTTGACATTGGGCGAGCTCTTCACTGTGAAAGCAAATCCAGCCACGGTCCGGTATTCACGCAGTGGCAGAATGTGCCCCGGCAAGGCCTGATCGAGGAGGCAGAACTCGCGAAGCACATCATTCACCGCCCCGGTGTAGAGCTGCTCAAAACGGGAGAGCAGCTCTTTGTCCGGAATGGGGAATGGCAGCAGGGTGAATGCCTCGCGGGTCTGGATGAGCTTTTCCAGGTTCATCAGCCCGACTTCCTTCTTATAGCTATCGATGGACATAATGTATTTTAGTTGAGGAGTGAAATCTGCGATCTGACGACATCGGCCACCTGTTGACCGAGGATTGAGCATCCTTCGGGGGTGAAATGGACGCCGTCATCACAAATGAGTCTTTCTGATCCATGCCGCGAAACGAGGCCATGCAGGTCATTCACGACCACATCGTACCGTGAAAGGACGGGGGCGGCGGCGGCGTTATAGATGGCAATATCCCCCGCGACGCGAGCCGGATCGGAGGCGCTGGCAAAGCGCAGGCGATAACGCTCCTCCACGATCGGGGTGATGGTGGCCCAGACCAATCTGGCGTCGGTGCCGGAACGGATGCGGTTGAGGAGGAAGTCCAGATTGCGGACGAAGAGACTGACCGGCACGAGGTTTTCCGGCAGCCCGGAGACTAATCGACGGCAGTCCCAGAGGCCGAAGTTGAAATGAATGATGCTGGCGGGCTGGTCCAGATACCAGCCGAGGTTGCAAAGATGATGCATCGAGTGCATGCAGTTGCCCTCCGGTGTCCAGATTTCCGCGAGGTTGCCGAGGTTTTGGCGCACCGCATCCTCGTATCCCAGGCGGATCGAGTCGCCTATGAGCGAAACCTTCGTCATGATAACGACATACCTCCATCCACGTAGAGGTTCTGTCCGGTGATATAACGTCCGGCGTCTGAGCAGAGCAAAAGCGCCGCGCCTGCGCAGTCCTGCGGCTCGCCAAAAAAAGCGCACGGTATGCTGTCGCGTACGCGCCCAGCATAGGTTTCGTCCGCGAGCGCGGAGACGTTGCGATCCGTGAGAATGACGCCGGGAGCGAGATTATTTACCGTGATGCCGCTGGGTGCGAGTCGGCGGGCCAGGCTGCGGACGAGGCTCATCTGAGCAGCCTTGGAGGCTGCGTAGATCAGCATGTCGGGATGGGGCCTGATTTGCTGGACGCTGCCGATCGTGAGGACCCGCCCCCACCCCTTTTCCTGCATGGGCGGGGTCAGAACCTGAAGGATTTCCCGGGAAGCATGGAAATTTGTCTGCATTTGCAGGTCCGCCTCCTCCGCCGAAATATCGCTCCAGGGCCGACGGATTTGTATCGAGGCATTGAGCACGACGATATCCACCGGACCTGCATGGCTCAGGACAGTCTCGGCGAGCCGTCGACCTCCTTCCGCGACTCCGAGATCACCCGCGATATAAAGAAAGTCCTCCTCCGGGTTTTCGCCCTCTGCGAGTATTTTCAGAGCGGATTCTCTGGTCTCAAGACCATGCGCTATGACTCTTGCTCCCGCCTCTGATAAAGCCAGTCGTATGGCCCGGCCAATTCCCCGGGTGGAGCCGGTCACGAGCGCGCGTTTTCCCTCCAGGCTAAACATCGTATGCTTCATCGCGGTAGGCGGGCTTGGTTGAGTAATGCTCCGGGAGCAGGTAAATGGGATTTCATAAGGAGCTTTCGGTGAAATCAGATTCCCGCACGAGGGCGGGATGTCCGGGCGTCTTCAGAAGGATCTGGCGCAGACAGCCGCGCCTCCACCTCGACGGAGAACGCGGCCCTCTCGCCGGGCGCGACATAGTGAAGACCGTGTCCATGCTCCGTGGCATTCGACGGCCCCATCCACGGCTCGACGCAATAGAAGGGTGCATCCGCCGGGCTCCAGGTGACAAAGGCCGCGTGGGCGTCGGCGAGAACAGACCGCTGATGGCGAACGACGATCGACATGCTGCCTGTTTCGGAGTTGAGGACTGCCTCATGCGAACGGAGGGCGCAATGAATTACCGCATCAGCCAAACCGGGTTCGTCAAGCGTGACGGGACTTTTGAATGGGGCCCGGTCAACGATCCGGCCCTTCGTTGACAGTCCTGCCACACAGGCGCGATCCGCGTCGATGGACAATGAATGCTCGCTGCGGCTCAGGCCAGGAACCAGGGGCAACGCAAAAAAGAAGTGATGTCCAGCACACCACGGAATTGCCTGAGTATCATTGTTCTCCAGAACAAGGTCACAGGTAAACCCGTTTGCCGAGAAATGATAGGTGACGGAAAATGTATAGAGAAAAGGATAGGCCTGCCGGGCTTCCTGCTCTGGTTGGAAGGTCGCAGTGAATGCCGTGCGGCTTTCCGCCGTAACGAGAAATGTTCCCTGCCGGGCGATACCATGCATTGGCATCGGGCGCGATATGCCATCGGGGGAGATCCATCGATAGGGTTCGCCCTCTACAAAGCATCGAGCAGGGAAGGGAAAAAGGATCGGATTGCCGCCCCACACCTCCGCTATTTCGTCCGATGCTGCATCGTTCGGCCAGTGGAGCACCTCCCGCCCGCGATATCGCCACCGCATCAGCCGCGCTCCGGTCTCCGGGGCCGCCTCGAAGACGGAATCGCCGATGTTCCAGAGGCGGGATTTTTGATCGATATCGGAAGTGAGCATTTTTGAAAGAATGGTCTCGAGCGCTTTTTTCGGACTCGCACGAAGCGAGTTTTAGCGGGCGCGGAATTTAGGGATGCCGGATTCGTGTAAAGAGGGAATTTTGTTTCCCATCAGACTTTGCTAATAACGCCGGACTCAACAAGGTCCGTTTTGGAAATGCGGGAGAAATATTGGATCAATGATCGTGGAATTTGGGCTAGATGGAAGGCTTGGGTATTCGGTTTTCCGCCCGGGTTCCGGAGTTTTGCATTCCAGGCAGCAATTGGATCAATGATCTAAAAATTACACCTAAACCTAGGGATTGGCTTTGACGGGTATGCCGGGAAGACCGCAGTCTCGATGGCGAAATCACAGTTGCGGATCACCTGATGGAATCGACGCGATTTCAAGGAAATCCCCGCATAGCTCCCCACAAAATCATACTACAATGAAGACTTCACTGATGTCCGGCCTGATGAAATCCATGCAAAGTTCCGCGTGTTTCGGCGCGCTGATTATTCTTATGACGTTCGGGCTGCCTCATGAGGGATTTGGTGCAGTTCTCTACGAACAGAAATTCACCAACACCAGTGGTGCCAATGTAGCCGTCAACTCGGTGGGATGGAATAGCTATTTCGGAAGCAATGCGGCGCAATGGAGTAGTAATACGACAGTGACCAGGATTACAACCGGAGCGAGCAATCCTAATACCGACCCCGCCGGGGTTCTTGCCTATGTGTCAGGCGAGGCGGCTGGCACGCCTTCTGTTGCGGCTTTCACGGGGACCTTCTCCAGCATAAATATTGCAAACTCTACCATTACCTGGACGATGGGCAATAGTGCGACCAGCGTGGCAGTGCAGCTGCTCGTCCAGGTTGGCGGGAGCTGGTATGTCTCGAATACTCCGTTTTCCAATAGCACCGCCTACACGGGAACGACATTCCCAGCTGCCTCGACTGCGAGCGTGTTGCAAACCCTGACTTTTTCCACAGCGGCCTCGCAATGGTCAACATTCACGCTGACACCCTACACGACGATGGGAGTGGGAACCACACTGACGAATCCGTTGCCTTCAAGTTCGATTACCGGCATCGGGTTCTACATTTCCAATGCCGCGAATCAGGTAGCGCGGCTGGATTCTCTCACGATCACTGCAGTGCCGGAACCCTCCACCGCGATCCTGGCGTGTGCCGGACTGGGCTTGCTCCTGCTGCGTAAACGCGGAGGGCGTTTGTCCTGAGGACGGAAGCGTAACCCACGGGCTGAATATTGCGCCCGCGCCCAGGGATTTAATCACGTTAGCTCCGCGCCTCCAAGAGGTGTTTGCCCACCTCTTTCGCGCCTTCGCTGCATAGTTTGATTAGCAACCCCTTCTCCGCCTTCGGGGCGTTGTTAAGAGTCACCCCGGCAACGGTGGCGGTCACGTCATTGCCGGGGGACAAAATGGGTGCGGCGACGCGAAAGTATGGGCCGTCGGGATCAGGAATATTCAGATGGCAGTAGCCAAGCCGCCGGACTTTCTCAAGGAACAGCTCGAGCCGGTCCCGGGTCTGCCAGTATGGCCTGCCTTCGATATCGAACGGATGAGCCTTGTATAGCCGTTCGGACAAGTCCGGATCCGCATAGGCAAGGAACAAAAGCGAACTCGCTTTTTCGTAGAGCGGCACCACGTACTCCCGCCGCTGGATGACCACTCCCGGGCGGTTTCCGGTGACGCACAGCCGCTGATAGGTTGTGGTGTCTTTGAGTTCCAATAGCATGAAGCTCGCAGTCATCATGCGGCTTTGCAGGCGAATCAGCACCCGTGAGGCATAGCTCAGAAGATGTCTTTCCTCGTCGAGCACTCCGAGCTCACGAATGGTGGATCCGAGCACAAAGCGGAGAGGAGACTTGATTCGTGTCAGGAGATGCTCTCTCTCCAGAGTCCGTGTCATCTTGTAAACCGTATGCGATTTGATTCCGGTCTTTAGAGAGATTTGGGAAACGGAGCAGCCGTCTTCCACGCCGGCTACAGCATAGAGAATCCGTATCGCCTTTTGAATGGACTGGATGGAATCGTCGTTAGGCATGTGGATCACTGATCCAAAAATATTTCCCTGATGTCAAACCCTCACTTGTGCCGAGTTGGTCGTTGCGCCAGGCTTTTGCAGTTCCCTAACACTTCTTGAATTTATCGTTGTGAGCACCGTTTGTGAAACATCAATGCACCCGTCCGCCCAGAGGGAGTTGTCGCCGTCGTCGCGGCATCCGCTGCACCTGGCACCATTTTCTCATCTTGATCTGTTCTGGGGCGGCACCCGCGAGGAGTGTCTTTCCCGTGGAAACGAGATCATCTCCCGCGCTCTCGATCTTCTGGAAAGGCATGAGGATTTTACGTTTTTGATCGAGACCGCGAATTTTCTCCACCATTATGTGGATTGCTATCCTGGGGAAAGGGAGCGCATCGCAAGACTGGCCGCTTCCGGCCGTCTGGAGCTTGCTCCCATCTGGAGCGCCATTTACCAGAATCTTCCGGGCGGGGAAACGCTCGCGCGTAATGCGCTGTATGCCAAGCGATATGTGCGGAGGCAATTTAACATCGATCCGCAGACGGTGCACTTTGCAGATCTTCCGGGTTACACTCCCCAGTATCCGCAGATTGCCAGGCTGGCTGGTATTCAGAATCTCGTGATGTCGAGAGGAGGTCCGTCCGCCACGCCGCTGTTTATCTGGAAGGGCATGGATGGCACCCGTATACTTTCCTATTATACGACCCAGGGATATGCCGTGATGGCTGTCTCTCAGGACTGGCACAAGGACTATGCCGATGTCCTGGCTAAGGGTGCTGAAAAGAACCTGCGGGAGACTTTTTCCGACGATAGTTATCCCCAGTTCACACAGTGGGGCTGCGATCTCTATGCTCCCAATGAAAATCTGATCCTTAATATTCGCAGATGGAACGAGGACAAGACGGACTTTCCGGTCATCTTTTCCACACCCTCCGGGTATTTTCGCGAGGTGAGCAGCCTGGCCGATCTTCCGGTATTGACTGGTGAGATTGCGTCTGCCTGGCCGAATATCGAGAGTTGCTGGCCGGACATGTGGCCGGAGGACCTTCCTTGCGAGCACGCCTTGCAGATGGCGGAGTTTCTCTCGACCTTCTGCCTGCTCCGCGGATGGCAGGATTACCCGGCGCAGCAGCTTGAGATGGCCTGGCGGGCGTTGTTGGACGGCATGGACCACAATCAGGATGCCCAGGGCGGATCGACGGCGGATCGTGACAAACTCCGGCTCAAGCAATACAGCCGCCTCATCTCGGAGCAGATTACTGACAGGATGGCGTGGAGGCTGGCTTCGGGAGTTTCTGCTCCGAGGAAATTCATGGCCCCGCTCGTGGTGTTTAACTCCCAGTCATGGAGACGGGCGGGGGTGGTGGTCGGACGCATTGCCGTTTATGGTGAGGCCCGATCCTGTGATGTTGAGGAGTTCAAGGCAGGGACGCGCTTGGTCAACGATCGCGGGGAGGTGGTTCCGTACGTGCCTCTCTGCCGATACGAGGGACTCTCCATGACCATGGAAGTCGCCTTCCCGGCAGACGAGATACCCTCCTCTGGCTATCGCACATGGTATTTCGAACCGGGAAGCAATCCTTTATATGAATCGGCGACCTGCCGGGTCTCTCCGGACGGAGTGATCGAGGGCAGGAAGGCAGATCCCCGGCGAAACTTTGGATGCGATGTCTACGAGAATGCATTTTTCCGGCTGACGCTTGATCGGGTGACGGGGGAGGTTTCCATCGAGGATCTCCGGCACGGAAGGCCGCTGCTGGAGAAAATGAGCATTGTCGGCGTGGAGGAGCGAGGGGGGAATTACATAGCAAATATGACACCCTCAGGGCGTACTTTCCCGCCACGATTTCATAAGATCGAGATGATCGACAACAACGCCGTGTGGTGTCGGCTCCGGCTTGAGGGTTCCGTGGCGGAAACTCCGTTTTCGCAGGTGATCACGCTCTACCGCGACTTTCCGGAGATTCGGCTTGAGAACGAGATCGAGTGGGGTGATCCCTATTGGGTGCGTATCCAGCAGGTGTTTCCCTACGCCGGGGAAGGAGACGAAATCCGGTATGGAGTGCCCTTTGGACAAGTGAGCTATCCCGGGACGATGCCATCTGCGCAAGGTGAGCTGGAGGACGAGATTCCGCGGGAGGATCGCGAGGGTTTGCGGCTATGCCGCCACTGGGTGGATATTGGAGATCATCGCGCCGGTGTCACCATCGGCTGCGATCACCGCATGTGGGAGATGGATGGCAGGACTTTGCGCTCTTACATGGTGCGGGGGATCAGCCACTCTTTTGTTGTGAAACGCAGCCTGGAGGGCGAGACCTCGGTCATCAGCCGCCCTCCGCCTGGGCGCTACCGGTTTACTTATATCATCCGTCCACGAGAACACTCTCTCGCCCAAAGCGCGTCCTACCGATGCGGATGGGAGTTGAATCATCCGGTCCGCGCCGTGGCTGGTGACCGTTCGGGAAATGGCGTTTTCCCCGAGCGAGATGAGTTGTTCGATTTCAGTGAAACGTCCTTCGTTTCCACCGCCTTCAAACAAGCGGAAGACGGAGGAGGCATCGTTCTGCGGGCTTTTGAATCCACAGGTGCTGAATCATCCTTGCCCTTGCCGGAGCTGGAGGGCTATTCGGTGAAGGAAACCGACATCCTAGAGCAGCAACGGGCGGCGCCCACCATGTGCCGGCCCTTTGAAATCAAGACGCTGGTTTTCGAAAAAGACGCCTGACGCCAGTTGCCGTTCCTCCCCCCCCATGAACCGGTCTCATTTTTCAAAAAGCTGTCCGCCTGCTGCGATCGCCGGGTTCTCCCTTATGGAGTTAATGATCTCCGTCGGTATCATCGTTCTTTTGGCGGCTTTGGTCTTGCCCTCGGCCGGTCGGATCTACGAAGGCTCGAAAGCCGCCAAATGCCAGTCCAACCTGCGCCAGCTGGGCACGGCCTTGCAGGCCTATCGAGCGGATCACGATGGTTCGCTGCCAAAGGTGTTTGATACGGTCACTTCAGTCTTTTGGTTTCAGCAACTGGTCGGGACAAAGGGCGCGTATCTGGATTCGCCAACGGTTCTGACCTGTCCGGGAAAAAAAGACGGCACCCCGTGGCCATTCAATCCGCCAACGAGGATCGGCTATGGAATGCTTGATGCCATGCTCTGGTATCCCACGACGCATCGCTCCCAGGAAGAGAGTCGGCTGATGCTCCGGGTGCAGCGGCCGTCACAATGGCCTTTGCTCATGGATGCGGATTATCCTGCGGTGTACGGACTGGATAATCCCACAAAAGACGCCGCCCGGGATTCCCGATATGCCGCCAGACATAATCTGCTCGCCAACATTCTCATGGCGGACGGGCACATCGAACAGGTGGCTTATGGTGACAAGAGGTGGCATCAAAAAAATCTTAATGAGAATTTCCAATGAATCCCGGTATTAGCCTGCTCTGCGGCGCTGTTCTAGCCGCGACGATCTGCATGCCGGAGTCATCGTTTGGCAAAGACGCATGGGAGTTGAAGATCATTCCTGGTGTCCCATCGGGCGTTTCCTTTGTGGATGAAAAGGCGGACTATCGCCTGGTCGTAAAAGCTGCTTCAAAGCAAGCCGGGCCGGTGACTCTGGAGGTGGCAGTCAAAACGCCAGGAGCCACGGAGCGGAGCGAAAGTTGGGAGATGTCTTTGACCGGGGAGGAGAGCGTGGAAAAGGTTATTTCGCTTCCGACCTCGGCGCGGGGCTATTGGTCGCTGCGTGCCAGCCTTGCCGACCAATCCGGAAAGAAGCTGGCCCAAAAGGAAAGCGCGCTCGCCGTCGTGGCCCGGCCAGCCAACTACGGACGGATGGATGCTGATAGCTTCTTTGGCAGCATGTTCAACCGCGATCCTGAGGCAGGCCAGCGAATCGGGATTAAATACGAAAGACAAATGGCGGCCTGGAGCTGGCTTGCCCCTTCACCAGACACCTATGCATGGGAGCTTCTCGACCGGAGATTGGATTTGATGCAGCAGCACGGGACGAGCGTCGTTTTGGTGATACGCCCCGAAATGGCTCCCAAATGGGCGGAGTGGAAATCACTCGAGGAGCTTGCTTCCTCGCAGTTCCTTCCCGCGTATCGCAAGTTTGTACGGGATGTCGTGGAGCGATACGGACACCGGGTGCAGGCCATCGAGCTCGTGAATGAACCTGATCTCGACTGCGCCCGCGACGCATCGGGGAAAATGACGCCAGCCGAGATTTACGCCATCCTACTGGCCGAGGGATACAAGGCCGCAAAAAGTGCGGCCCCGGACCTTCCGATCATCGGCCTCGATGTGAGCGGCGTGGATTTTCCGGCCCTGAAGTTCTGTCGGGAAGTGCTCGCAAAAGACGCAGGCAGCCTCGATATCATCGGCGGGCATCCCTACACCTCGACCCGCTATATCGGAGGAGGCGCTCGTGCGGAATCGCCCGACGACATTGATACCGCGCAGCGCATCGGAAAGATGGGGGCTCTCATGGAAAGCCATGGCCTGAAACCGCGGATCTGGCCGACCGAGTTTGGGTGGGCTCTTTACAAGGACGAATCCATGGCGTCGCCTGCGGCGGAAACTCTCGCTGCGTACGTGGCGCAGGCTCTCGCTCTGGCGCGCTCGGTGCCGACCGTGGGAAAGCTCTTTTGGTTTTCCTGGTATTTCCCCGGGTACGAGGGCGGAGGATTTTCTTATGGTCTCTTTCGCGGGACCGAACTGGAGGAGCTCTTCCCAACTCCAGGAGCCGTCGCCCTTGCCACCACCGCCCGCTTTCTCGACAAGGTATCTTTTGTTCACAAGGTAAAGCTCGGCGATCTGGTGACCGGCCTGCGATTTCTGGACACTCAGACCAGCGAGGGGATCTTTGTGCTCTGGCTTGGCGCACCCAAGGCTGCGGGTGGCGAGGTGACGATTTTGATGCCCTCAGGGCTGATGAATGATGCCGAGGTGAATGACGGCTATGGCCGGCCGCAGCAGGGACCCCTGCTGGTGCGTGAGATGCCCGTTTTCATCAGGGTGCCGGGTTCTGCCGCTGAGGGATTTGAAAAGGCGTTGCGTACCGCGAAGATCGAGGCAAAGGAGCGGTTGTTCGTGGATGCGGCCTATTTGTCCGGTCCTGCCGAGGCGACCATAGTGGCTGCCAACAACAGCGGCGCTCCGGTGTCGGTAAAGATCTTTCCCAAGGATCAACCGACATTGGGGCTGTCTCGACGGCTGGCTCCGGGGCGCGCCAGTATCGTTTTGCCCTTGGGTGATCTGCCGCCCGGTCGGGTTTCGTTACCGATGATTTTGATGGAGGAGGCCAGCGGTCGGAGGACGGAATTTGTCCTAGATTACGATGTGACTCCTGTTCCTGCGCTGAGGGCGGTTCACATCGACGGCCGACTGGATGAGACGACGGCATTGGCGGGAGTGAGCGCCGAGCGGCGCGAGTCTATACTCCCAGCCGACCCGGGAGTGGACTGGAAAGGGCCCGATGACCTGTCTATGAAGGTATGGACCGCGTCCACTGCCTCGGGACTCTACCTCGCCATCAGGGTGACCGATGATGTCATGGCTGAAAATCCGCCGGATGCCTCCCAGTTTTGGACGAAGGACTCTCTCCAGATTGCGTGGGACATGAGCAATCACTCCGATGTCGGCTATGATGATCATTGTCTTGAAATCGGAATTTTCCAGACAGCGGACGGACCGGAAATAAAGGAGACGTTTCCCAAGATGGAACGCCGTTCCGATATTCCGGCGGCGATTCGCAGAGAAGACAAGGTCACCTCGTACGAGTTGCTCGTGCCATGGAGCGCTCTCGGCCTGAAGGAGGCGCCTTCCGCAGCGGTCTTTCGCATGAACATCGTCGCCAATGACAGCGACGGAATGCAGCGCAAGTGCTGGGTAGGTCTGTCCCCCGGCATCGGCGAAGGCAAGCGGCCATCCGCCTTCCGGCAATGGATGATCAATCAGCCGGAATCCGCTACTGAGAATAAACCCCAATCGAAGTCCGCACCATGAAACCCGCTACGAATCGCCGCCCAAGATCTCTACACCTCCTTTCGATGGGGGTGCTGAGCATTGTTTTGACTCCTGTTATGCATGCACAGGAGTTCAAAGAAGACTTCTCTACTGTCCAGAGCCGCACACCTCTGGAAAACGTCGAGGGCTGGAAGTTTCATTTTGGCCAGCCGAATGGTGCTGCCGCAGACGTCGCGGCAGGTTACTCCGGGCCTGGCGTGAGACTTTTCGGGAAATCCTCTTATCGTCTGACCATCCCTAAAGAGATCGCTTCCTCTCTGAAAGAAAGCACAAAGGAATTTCGGATCAAGGTGCGGGTAATGGCGGAAAACGATGGGTATGGCATCATCCAGATCATGCTGGCAGCGAATGACGGAGTTCACGCTTTCTCAGTGTGTTTCAATGGGGGAGATTCCGACGGCATCGGCAACAACTTCCTCCAGGTTTCCTCGGGAGGAGACGACTGGTCCCGGATTCAGTTTGAGAACTACATGGAAGCCAATTGGGAGAAGGAAGTCTGGTATGATGTCGTTATTTCCGAAATCTCGGAAGACGGCTCCGCAAAAGTGACGGTACGCGAAGCCGGGGAAGGAAGGATGCTCATCGAAAACGTTCCGATCACCGCAAGTGGGAAAGGGAAACTGCCGACCCTCGATGCCATCATCATTGGAAACCGCGCAGCGGCGAAGGAGTTTGATATCGACGATATCTCCCTGGCTCCTGCGAAAGACTAAATGTTCAGTCCCGGAGAGCCTGTAATTGCTTCCGCGAAGCAAATGGCGGAAGGGGTGGGATTCGAACCCACGGACCCTTTTGGGGTCGCACGATTTCGAGTCGTGTGCCTTAAACCGGACTCAGCCACCCTTCCTAAAGAGGACGGGGAGTATTGCTCAGGCGGGAGGGTTTGTCCAGCGCCCTGCGGAGGATTTTTCTGGGTGGTTCTTCGGGCTTTTTCCCCTGGAGCAGAATAAATTCCATCTGAAGCCGATGCTCGGAGGCGGTGAGGGCCGCCCGGGAGCGTCGGTCGCTCGGGCGGGATGCATCCCTGCATCCTCTTCGCAACCACCGCTCCATCTCGCCTAGCCGATCAGCGGCTGCATCCTGATGCTGTCCGCCCTAAAAGATGTGCTTCGCGCCCATCCAGGCAATGAAGAGGCCCAAAACGAGGAGGATGGCGCTGGAGAAATAGGGGGCGCGGGCCGCCGCCGAGGAGAACCACGAGAATCTCTTTGTGGCATGCTGGACTCCCCAGGCGGCGGCAGCGCCGACGGAGACCATGGTCAGGGCCAGGCCGAAGCTGAAGCACGCGACAAGGGTGAAACCGAGGATGAATTGCTTCAGCTGCAGGCAGACGAGCAAGACGGTGATGGCGGCGGGGCAGGGGAGCAGGCCGCCCGTGAGGCCGAAAAGCACGATCTGGCCGGTGGTGACGTGGCGGTTGCGGAATCGCCGGGCGATGTCGGCTGCGTGTTCGCGTTCATGCGCATCCTGAAAGCCGCCGTCGGAGACGTCGAGGTGCTCAGGTTCCTCGAAGGCAAAGCTGTAGGCCTCGCCGGAGGGTTCCAGATGAAGGCGGGCGGTGAAAGCGTGGGGTTCCGGCAATTCCGCGGTGGCCTCCCAGTATTCTCCGGACCGGGTGAAATGGTAGCTCTCGCGCGAGTCGTCCGGGCGGGAGACCTCTACGGTGGGAGCGATGGCTTGCGTGAGCGGAGCATACACCCGGAATCGGGGAGGCACGCCGTCCTCATGGATGCAGAGCTCGATTTCGCCGAGGTGGGTGGACACCACTTGACCGCCATGGGGACGGCTGCCGCCTTCTCCATGATGGTGGTGATGGTCGTGATGCGCGGCCTCAAGCTGATCGCGGCGGGTGCGCCAGAACATCCACGCGGCCAGACCGATGATGATGATGCCGGAGACAAGCTGGAAATAGGGCTCGGTGGTTTCCACATCCCACTGCGAGCCGAAATGCAGCGCTGTGGCCGCCAGCAGCCAGATGACGAAGGAATGGGAAATCGCGGCCGAAAGTCCCAGGAGTACGGCCTGGGCGATGGTGCCCCGGATCGCGATGATAAAGGCGGCCATCATGGTCTTGGAATGGCCGGGCTCCAGGCCATGCAGGATGCCGAGGAGTATGGCGGTCGGGATGAAGAACCACGCGCTGGCCGTTCCTTGCGTGATCAATTCCTGAAATGAGGTCACGCAAGGGATATACCCCCTCCCCCTATATTGTGCAACCTCGTGCTGGCGTAATCTTTTCTGCACGGTAAGATCATGCGGCGATGTCGAAGGATTTGCATCACCATCCCGAGGAGGAAACCAGAGCGCTGAAGGCGCGGTTGCGCCGGATCGTCGGTCAGCTCAATGGCATCGAGCGCATGCTCGAGGCGGATCGGGATTGCGCGGATGTGCTGATGCAACTCGTCTCGGCGCGGAAGGCACTCAAGTCGCTTTCCGAAAAGGTTGTGACCATCCACATGCACAACTGCATCAAGGGCGCCCAGCATCCGGAGGAGGGCAGGCGACGCCTGCGCGAACTCCTCTCCGTGCTGGAGCGATACGTCGAGTAGGCGCTGCCAAAGATCAGCAGCGCCGTGGCGGGGCAGCGACGGCTAGCTTTGCTGGCGTCTGCGCCGTGTAATGAAGACGAAAGTCGTTCCCATGGCGAGGCAGACCAAGGCTGCCGTCTGAGGCTCGGGGACGACGGTGAGGATCAGGTTGGTGTTGGAATCCGACAGGCTGAGCGTGCCGGTGTAGCCATTGCCCAGGTCGACGCTCGTATTGGCTCCCAATGTTCCCGAGATCGTGGAGGCGGTATCGAAGAGGACATACACACCAGCCCCGAAACCGGATAGCGTGGTGAAGGAGAAGTCGGTTGCCTCCAGCAGGCCCGTGCCGATGTCCAGCGAGCCGCTGGTCAGCACGATCTGGTCAAAGGTCGAGCCGGGGGTGATGTTTGACCCCAGTTCAAAGACGAATGCGCCTGTATTGGCACCTCCGATCGCCCCGGTCGTGTCCAGCGAGCCGGTGCCGAGGGCAAAGGCGAGGCTTTCCACGGAGGCTCCGCCGGAACCGCCGGCCGCCAGCTTCGCGCCGGAACCGAGTGTCACTCCCGAGTTGACTGCGGAGAGATCGATCGAGCCTGTTCCTCCAAGGATACCCCCGGTGATGTTGTAGGCTGCGGCTGACGTCGTGCCGGAGCTCATCGTGTGGGTGCCGTTAATGAGGAGGGTGCCGGACGAAACGGTGGTCTGGCCGGTATAGGTATTACTGCCCGAGGAGGTCAGGATGCCGTTGCCGGTCTTTGTGATCTTGGTGATCTTTGTTGCATCGCCGTCGATGATGGCACCGTTGATACTGGTCGAGCCGTCTCCTGCGATGGCGATCGGCCCGGCACCGTTTGTATTCACGTGAAAAGTGGTGTTGATCGTGAGGGTGACGCCGCTCTTCACCGTGACGCTCGGAGCAGATCCTGACATGCGTGTGGCGTAGTTGCCGCCGATGGTGAGATTCTGCGTGGCTGCCGAAAGGTCCAGTGTGCCGACCGTGAGGGCGCCTCCCGTGGAGAGGGTGACGGCATGTCCGGGATCCTGGATGACCAATGCGCTAATCGTGAGGCCGCCCGTATTAATGGTACTCGTGGTATTAGCGAAGACGTTGTTGAAGATAATCCGGTCGGATGCGCTCGGAAGATTTACAGTCTCATTCGGTGGAGCGTAGGTGCCGGCAGTGCGCAGGCTCGATCCATTGTCTGCCTTGATCAGGTCGGTCGCGTGCGTGGAGGGAATCCCTGCGGCAACGCTCAGAGCAAGGGCCAGCTTGGGGAAGGGGATCTTCATGAGGGCACGGTATATCGTGTCGCCGGGAAATAGAAAGGGGCTCGCGGGTCAAGATTGTTCTTACCGTAGAATTTTCCGAGGTGTTCTATGCGTTGAATAAAGTTTGCGGGAGGCGTGTGCATCCCGTGTTGCTCCCGGGGCGGGACTTGGGGTACCTGTGCGATTCGAGTAATACGCACAGGCTTCTTAAGCAGCCTTGGGCTCAATCTTATCCTAATACCCTATTCGCATGTCTTCATCGGTTTCGCCCCGTTCCCCGCTCATCCCGGGATTTTCAAAAATCCTTCACGGCGGAGATTACAATCCCGACCAGTGGCTGCATGCTCCGGAGGTCATCGATGAGGACTTCCGGCTCATGGCGGTTTCCGGATGCAATACCTTCACTCTGGGGGTGTTTGCCTGGACGAGCTATGAACGCGAGGAAGGCGTTTTCGACTTTGGCTGGCTCGATCGCATTTTTGAGCGCATGGCCGAGCATGGGCACAAGGTGATCCTCGCCACTCCGAGCGGGGCCAAGCCTGCCTGGATGAGCCGGAAGTACCCGGAGATACGGCGCGTGAATGCGGCTGGTCTCCGCGAGCCGCACTGGCACCGGCACAATCACTGCTGGTCTTCGCCGGTTTACCGGGAGAAGGTCGGAGCCATCAATACGCAACTGGCCGCGCGGTATGGCCGCCATCCGGCCCTCGCGATGTGGCATGTCTCCAATGAACTCGGCAATGACAGCCTCGACGGGCAGTGTTTTTGTCCGCTCTGCCTCGGGGAATGGCGGCTGTGGCTGGAGCGCAGGTACGAGACGCTGGAAAACCTGAATCGCTCCTGGTGGGCCTCCTTCTGGAGTCATGAGTTCACGGAGTGGGAGCAGATCGATCCGCGCGACTGGAGCATGGACAGCCTCTCGGTGGACTGGCTGCGGTTTCGCAACTGGCAGATCCAGGACTGGTATGAGTTTGAGGCGGAGACGCTCAGGCCGCTTTCTCCGGGCATTCCGGTCTCGACCAATTTCATGGGGGTGCATCCGTGGATCGACTATGCGGCCCTGGCGCGAAAGGTGGACTTTGTCATGGACGACCAGTACCCGGCCTACGAGATCGATGATCCCGGTTTGATCCGGTCGGCGGCCGCCGTGAGTTTCAAGGACAGCTTGTACCGCTGCTTCAAGCCGGACCGGCCCTGGATGCTCGTGGAAAGCTGCCCCGATGCTCCGCAATGGAAGGAGCGCATGCGCCCGAAGCCGGAGGCCGTGCATCAGCTGGAAATGCTCCAGGCGCTCGGCCACGGGGCGGAGGGCACGTGCTACTTCCAATGGCGCAAGGGGCGGGGCAGCCGGGAGAAGCTGCATGGAGCGGTCGTGGACCACTCCGGCCGCGAGGACGCACGGGTCTTTCGCAGCGTGACGGCGCTTTCCCGGAACTATGAACGCCTGGCGCCGGTCCTCGGGTCGACGCCGCAGCGGGCGGGCGTCGGTCTGGTCTACGACTGGGAGGCTCGTTGGGGGATGGAGTTTTCAGAAGGCGCGGCCCGGGGAGGCCATGCGTACGAGACGGTGGCGGGTCAGCATTATTTCGCGTTTTGGGAGCAGTCGATTCCGGTGGATGTCTTTCCGAGCGAGGGGGATTTTTCCGCCTACAGGATGCTGATCCTGCCCCAGCTCTGGATGCTGAAGCCCGGTGTCGCGCGGCGGCTGGAGGCTTTTGTCGAGCAGGGTGGCATCCTGGTCGCCACCTCCTATCTGGGCGTCTGCGACGAGAGCAATCTGTGTTTCAACGGAGGGTGGCCAGGAGATGGCCTGATGAAGCTCTTCGGGCTTTGGAACGAGGAGTACGACACTCTGCCCGGCGGAGAGACGATCGAGATCGTTCCTGCCCGCGGCAACGCCCTGGGCCTGACGGGCAGCCTCACGGCAACCTCCCTGTGCGGCATCCTGCGCGACGTGGAGGCTGAGGTCGTGGCCACCTACGGCTCGGGAATGTTTGTCGGCACTCCGGCGATCACCGTACGCCGCCACGGGCAGGGCGAGGCATGGTATGTCGGTCCGCGCCTGGATGCAGAGGCGCTTGGGGCTTTTTACCGTCCGCTGGCCAGGAGGCTCGGGCTGGAAAAAGCCTGGGACGGGGAGCTTCCCCCCGGGATCTCGGCTCAGCGGCGTCTCGGCGATGGGGAGGACTATGTGTTTCTCGAAAACTTCACCCCGCGCTCTCAGACGATCGCGCTGGGAGGGCGTCGAGTGAGAGACCTGTTGACGGGCGGGATGCTTTCGGACGCATTGATCCTGCCTTCGGCGGGATCGACGGTGCTCGCTGTTCCGTCGTCGTATTGACGGACGACGGAACCGGTGGAGAAAAATGTCCTAGCTGCAGCAGCCGCCAGCCTTCATGGGAGAGGTCGAAGGAGCGTCCTTGAGGCTGCCGCAGGAGGACATATGCCTGCCCATGTAGGGATTTTGGACCGTGGTGGATTTTTGCACCCAATCGGCGCCCGCCATCGGGCAGGTGAAGACATGGTAACCGCTTTGCCTCGCCGCGAGTTTCTCGGCCTCGCTGCTCAGGGTGCGAAAGCTTTGGCGGGCCGCGTCGAGTGAGTTTGCCTTCGCCGCGCTGGAAGCGGGGATCGCGAACGGGCCGGTCTCCTGGGGGAGTTGGGCAGCGGCGGCCTTGGGGTTGGTTGTCATGAGGGATTGCGAGACCGGTCTGACCTAAACCGTCGGAAAATCTCGCAGCACGGCGGGCAAAAGCAAAAACTCCTGCCGGCGACATGCGCCGCTGGCAGGAGGGGAGCCGATCCCTTGATGGGGGCGATCAGTAAGTCGTCGTTGTGCGCTCGACGGTCGTCGAGGGGGGGACGGTGGAGCTTCTCGTGACAGTCGTCGAGGTGGACGGGGTGGACTCCCGTTCGACGCTAATGCAGCCGGTGAGAATCGTGGCGCTCGCGGCGAGGACGAAAGCCAGGGCGGTTTTGCGGATGGTTGAGGGCTTCATAACAGGTAGTTTTTATCCTAAGTTCGGATAAGGTTTTCCGCCCGGTCGTATCCAAAGTCTCATTTCGCAAGACGGCATCCGTCGGGCGCGGCAGCTTCGATTCCCAGACATGAATGGAATCATCGTTATTGCCGTGTTTCTCATGATTGCCTGGCTGGTCTTGCGGGTGGCATTTGCCCTCACCGGGCTGGCATTTCATTTGCTCTGGATCGCGGCCATCGTGCTCTTTGTGATCTGGGTCATCGGCAAGGTATTTGGAAAATAGGCCGCCCGCGAATTAGGAAAGCTCCCCCGGAGGACATTGTCGCCCGGGGGAGCTTTTCCCTTTGCTTCTGGTTAGGAAGGCGCTGGGTTTTCTTTGAACTATTTCCTTCCCCTCACTGCCGAGGCGATGAGGATTCCCGCGCCGGAGGCGAGAACCACCAGGCCGATGATGGGCGAGACCGGGATGCTTTCCTTCTGTTCCTTCACCGCCTCGATCGGCCCGACGTCGAGCACCTTTTCCTTCTTGGTAAAGGTGACGTAGGGCAGGGCGAGGGCGGCGATTCCGATGACGATTAGGATGATGCCAAGAGTTTTCATAAGCGGTATTCCTATTAGGGAATCGCAGGAGAAGGGTGTGCTGCGTGCCTCTCGGTGCAAGTGCGCAGCAGGATCGACTCGGGTCCCTCAAAGGTCAGCGAATCGATCTGCGAGCCCGCGGTGCGGCTGCCGCCGAAACGAATCTCCTCGCTGCTCAGGACGCATTGCCAGGTCCTGCCCAGAGGGAGAGTCGCCTCGCTGCCGAGGTGGGTGACGAGCAGCCACCCGCCGTTGTCGTCCTGCCAGGAAAGGCGCAGGGTGTCCCCGGAATGTCCGACGTGGCAGCAGCTTTCGCGATACAGCGGACGGAAAGCGGCCTCCTTGCGCCGCAACGCCAGGCACTCCCGGTAAAGGGATAGGATCAGGGTATGCGGCTCGCGTTCGATCTCCTCCCAGCGCAGCTTGGAGTTGTGAAATGTCTCCGCGTTCTGCGGGTTGGGAATGTGCTGGCGGGCCCGGGCATCGGCGAATTCCGGAAACGAGGCAAACTCCTTCCGCCGCCCTGCGGTGACCAGCTTCCCGAGTTCGTCATGATGGTCGGTGAAGAAGAGAAACGGCGAGCTTGCAGCCCATTCCTGACCCATGAACAGCATGGGGGTGTAGGGCGAGAGGCACAGCAGCATGGACGCAGCCCGGTAGGAGGAGGGGGTGACGAGTTGACTGATCCTTTCGCCGAACGCCCGGTTGCCGACCTGGTCGTGATTGGAGAGGCAGTGAATGAACTGATGGGGCGGAAGCTGACCACCCGGCGTGCCGCGGGGCTTCCCTGTGGTTTTTGTTTTCTGGCCGTGATACAGCCAGCCTTCTCCGAGGATCGCACCAAGCTCCTCCGTCCCTCCTGAGAAGTTTCCAAGATAGGAGTGGCTTTCCCCGGTGAGGGTGACGCGGAGGCTGTGGTGAAAGTCGTCCGCCCACACTCCGTCAAAGCCCATGCCGCCTTCCGATGTGGCCGTAAGCATCCGGGCCTCATTGCGATCATCCTCCGCAACGGCGAACCCCCCACGCTGGTGGATTGCGTCGGTCATCTCGGCGAGGATGTGCGGCGTCGTGTCGTCCTGAATCTCGTGCGCGGCGTCGAAGCGAAACCCATCGATGTGAAACTCGTCCATCCAGTAGCCCGGGTTGCTGCCGAAATACTCGCGCACCGGCCCGCAGTGCGGGGCGTCGAAATTGAACCCGTTACCCCACGGCGTATGGTGCCGCGAGTGGAAATAGTACGGGCTGAATGCCGTGAGGTAATTTCCATCCGGGCCGAGGTGGTTGTAGACCACGTCGAGAATCACGGCGATTCCCGCCGCGTGGGCTGCATCCACCAGGGAGCGAAGGTCATCCGGTGAGCCGTAGGCGGAGGCCGGAGCATAGATCTGGACTCCATCATAGCCCCAGTTGCGGGCGCCGGGAAAATCCGCCACGGGCATGATCTCCACTGCGGAGACGCCGAGGGATTGCAGGTAGGGCAGGCGCTCGCGGGCCGCGAGAAAGGTGCCCTCCGGCGTGAAGGAGCCGATATGCAGTTCGTAAATGACCACATCTCTCAGGCTCGGGATTTTCCAGTCATGATCCGTCCAGGGAAAGGCGGAGGGATCGACCACCAGGGAAAGGCCATGCACGTCCCTCTGGAGCGCCCGCGATGCCGGATCTGGCAACGGCTGGCTTGCTCCGCCGAGCCGGTAGCCATAGGCGTCCCCGGGTCGGCCCTCGGGATCGCTGCCCTCAAAATACCCATCCTCCATCGGGGAAAGCGGGACGAGCCGCGTGGCCCCGTCCCGGTGAATTTCCGCTGTCACCGAGGCGACCTTGGGCGCCCAAACGCGGTAGAGCACCTGTGTTCCCGTCCATGTCGCACCGAGTCGTTGTGTCATCGTCACGGCTAAATATCGCACGCGGAACGGTCTTGCGAGTGAGGGAATGCCCCTAAACAGACCTCGGGGTATTCCGGGAGGGTAGGAGATTTGCCGATAGGCCAATCGTAGGGCGCACCGATTGGAGGAAAACGCATGCCGCGCTAGCCTGCTCTCGAACCCAAGACAACCTATGGAAATCACAATGGATCAAATCGAGATGGGAGAAGACCAGGAGTTGATGCAGGGCCTGATCAAGAAAGTGCCCCAGGCGCTGGAGCGGTTGCACCAGAGATACCGCACGGTTTTAAGATCGATCATCATGCAGGTGCTGCATGACGAGGCTGAGACGGAGGACGTCCTACAGGAGGTCTTTCTCCAGGTGTGGGATCGCGCTCACAGCTACTCCGCCCGCAAGGGCAAGCTCGTAAGCTGGCTGTGCACGCTGGCCCGCCGCCGGGCGATCGACCGCCTGCGGCAGCATAGCGCCTATCGTCGCGCCACGGATCGCTACGAGGTGTCATGCAACCACCCCGACAAGGCAATCGACGAAACGCATGTGGTGGAGCGAGACGCCTTCCGCGATGACATCCGCGAGCTTCTGCACCAGCAGATCGCGACGCTCCCGCCGAAGCAACAGCAGGTCATCCGGCTGGCCTATTTTGAAAATCGCAGTCAGCGGGAAATCTCGGCCCTGACCAGCACGCCTCTCGGTACCGTAAAAACCCGTATCGAGCTCGGGATGAAGAAGCTCACTCACGCCTTCGGCGGCCTCCGGGAGAAGATGGTATAGCTCCTGCCCGATCCGGCCTTACCCCCGATGCCTCCGGACTGCTGCCGACGGCAGCTCGAGCCGCGCCTGTCCGGAGGCTGGCGGGTGGCGAGTAAATCGCCTTGCCTCCGGCGTTCCCGGCGCGCTTAATTGGCGGTTTGTATCTGTAGATGAGCCAACTCGCCACCAATCCCAAAGTCCTCGGTTTCATTGATCGGTGGTGTGGAGGGACCGCGTGCGCGGTGCTTACCGTTTTCCGCAAGTTGTTTGGCGGCAGGGAGATCGTTGGTCCCGAGCGCAGGGGGCTGCTCTTCATGAAGCTGGCGGAGCAGGGGTCCACCGTGCTCGCCAGTGCCGCCATCCGCGACGCGGTGCAACGCCACGGGCGCGAAAACGTCTATTTCTTCGTTTTTCAGGAAAACCGCTTCATCCTTGATGCGCTCGACGTCATTCCTCCGGAGAACGTCCTGACGGTGAACACGAAAAACGCCCTCACCATGATCACGAGCGCCCTCGATGTCGTGGGGCGCATCCGCCGGATGAAGCTCGCGGCGTGCGTGGACATGGAGTTTTTTGCCCGGTCCACGGCGGTGCTCTGTTATCTCACGGGCATCCCGATTCGCGTGGGGTTCCATGCCTGGCACGCGGGAGAGGGGCCATTCCGGGGCGATCTTTTCACCCGCCGCCTGCGGTACAATCCCCACCTGCACAGCAGCGTCACTTTTCGCTCTCTCGTAGCCGCGGTCGATGATCGTGAGCCGGAGCTTATGCCTCGCTTTGACTGGCATGCGGATGAGGAACTCCTCCCGCTGCCCCATTTTCAGCCGACGCCGGAGGAGGTGGCTTCCGTACGGTCGCTGGTCGCTGAGACGACCGGCCCGAATCGCAAGGCCCTCGTGCTTCTCAATGCCAATGCCAGCGACCTGCTTCCGCTCCGCCGCTGGCCCAATGAGAATTACCTGGAACTTGCCCGCCGTGTCCTGGCGCTCTCCGAGCACTACTACGTCGGCTTCACCGGCGGCCCCGCCGAGGCCAAGAAAGTCGCGGATATCGTTGCCCAGCTCGATCACCCGCGCGTGGTTTGTTTTGCCGGTCGCACGACGTTGCGCGAACTCCTCGCTCTTTACAACGAATCCGACGTACTGGTGACCAATGACAGCGGTCCGGCTCACTTTGCCGCCCTGACCTCGGTGGAAACCGTGGTGCTCTTCGGCCCGGAAACGCCGAAGCTCTTCGGCACCCTTTCGCCGAATACCCAGTCGATCACCGCCGGGCTGGCCTGCAGCCCGTGCGTGAGCGCGCTGAACAACCGCCAGACGAACTGCCGCGACAATGTCTGCATGCGGCGCATCTCGGTGGATCAGGTCTTTCAGGCCGTCACCATCGCCTTGGAACGGCGTCAGGCTGCTTCCGTCGCTGCCTGACAGGGCAGCGAGGTGGTCTTGGGCAGCGTAAGGATCTGCCGGGCCAGCCACACAAAGATGGCGGAGGCTACGAGCGCCTTCAGCCAAAGATTCGTCCACGGAAAAATCGGGTTGCCGTAATTTTCTGACCCCAGAACGATCGCGACAGCAGTCCACCACGCGGCGTAGTCGATGCGTTTGAGGAACGCTCCGGTGTATGCCCCCATGACGGCCGCAAAGGCGGCCAGCATGATGTAGGAGTTGGTCTCCGTCCGAGGATTGAAGAGCATCAGGTATGTCACATTGAGGAACAGCACGGCAAAAGCCCCCCGGACAGGATCGAACCTGCGGAGCGCGAGCCAGGAGAGGGCGAGCGTACCGAGGCCCGCGAGGCCGCGGATGCCGAGTTGCACGGGGGAAGGAAGCTCCATTCCGAACGATTTGAACATCCCTGCAAAATCGCACCACGAGTGTCCCGTCGGCTTGCCGGCCTGGGTGAGGTTTTTGAAGAACGCGGGGTATTCCCCGGCGGCATAGCTGAGGTTCCAATGCAGGAAGGGCATGGCGATGATCGCGGCGAGAGTGGCGGCGAGCGGAACGCGCAAACGCGGGAAAAGAACGCCGCAGACCAGGATCGGCGCGATGGCGATCGGTTTCAGGATCAGGGTCAGCCCGAGCAGGATGGCGGAGGTCCACCATTTCTCCCGGGCGAGGGTGACCGCCAGCAGCAGGAAGAGTCCGGCCAGCGGCATGTTGACCTGGCCGTTGCGGGCACTGGAGAACGACGCAGGCAGGACGAGCAGAGTGGCGATAAGAAAGATGAGTTCCTTACGCCGGGGAGTAAAATGTCCCGCAGCAGCCCAGAGCGAACCTGCGAGCAACCCGAGGCAGGTCAGGCGCCAGAGAGGTTCTCCGACGCGATCGGGGAGGATTTCGTACGGAGTGTAGAGGATCGCGAATTGCGGCAGGTAGAGGTAGCCATTCTTTTTGCGATACAGGCTTTTCTCA
>ERZ778023.730-NODE-730-length-65061-cov-54.818709_pt1 | contig 65061 bp, 73 predicted proteins | sample MGYA00375753_ERZ778023 | MGnify/ENA primary metagenome ERZ778023 (study PRJEB29350, sample SAMN05389822) | bioreactor metagenome | isolation source: Ammonium sulfate bioreactor | place: South Africa: University of Cape Town | collected 2014-04-04 ... | reverse complement strand
CAAATAGATGTCTAATAAATAGTATTACATCTTTCATTTTATTTCAAAGGTTTATAAACGTTTCGAAGAAGAAGAAAATCGAGTGACAAATATTCTTCATAAAGAAACTCTGCCGAAAGTACAAGCACTATTAACAGAAATTTTTATTCGGAATCAAATTAAAACATTACAAGAAGAATTAATTCGAGTTTCAAAAGAAGAAAAACTAGATGGTTTGAAACAGATTTCATTTTCATCGACTATTAATTGTTTTGTTTCAGAAATGGTATTATTGTTCAATCTTGTTAATCGAATTCCATCTGCAATCGATCAAGTAATAAAAGAATTGGAAATATTTGGAAAACCAGAATGTTTAGCTGCTATTGAAGCTATTAAATCGATGGCAAATAAACTATAAATTTGCTTTGTTTTTGTTTTCTACACTCCATTTAAAAATTAAAAGAAACACGTAACGATTTTACATGACAAAATCATTATGAATTTTTGTTAATTTTCTTGAGGGTGTTGAGGATGTTAAAATGAAAATGATCAAGAAAATGAATAAACTGTGAAAATCAAATTGACTAAAAACTTTCCTCTATCTTCTTCATGAAATTTCTGTTGTTGAACATGCTATTGGTTAATAAAATATGAGCGATATATTTTAGTTGTTGTTTGAATCTTACGGTGAATCTTCTTTGAATTATTGGTAATGACCTTGTCAAAATTTTCGTTCCTTGTTCTATGTAATCTGTTATTTTGTAGGTGGAAATAACAAATACGGCTCATATTGAGTGAGTTTGATTATATTTGAAGTAGTTTGTTTTGTAATAAAATAGAATAATTCAAATGAATATTGAATTCAACTCTATATCGACAACATTTGATCTTGAAATTCATCTTTTCGTTTGCTTATCAGCAAATAAATTCCTTTTCTTTTCCTTCGTTTTCTCAAGAATGATTTGATTTCAAAATCAATACACAACCTTCGGCACCTTTTTATATCAGAGAAAATCGAATCGAATCGAATCGAATTATTGATCATTCGTAGAATTAAAACGAAGACGAACTCTCATGGCTACTACATCTACTAATTACACAACTCGACAAGCTGTAAGACAAGACGAAAGATAACCATTTTTTTCAATAGTTCAGAAGACGAGCTCATATTGTGTTTGAATATTCTAGGCTTCAATTGGTTTGCAACCAGGTAATCTAATTGGTGAAACACATTATGTTGTTGAAAATCATATAACACCACCGATTAAACAACGAATTCGTAGTACAAAACTCTTAAGCGTAAGAAAATTCTTTCGTTTTTCTTTTTGATTATCAAATCAATCTTGATTTGTAGACAAATATAAGTCGATGCCAATGTTGTTGTCCACCATGTGCATCATCTCTATGTCGGTCATGTTTATGTCCTTGTTGGGCTTACATATTAATTGGTCTTCTTTTAACATTACTCGTTGCTGCTCTAGCAACTGAAGTTGGTTTACTTGCACGTAAGATCGATTTTGTTTCTCCAATTTATTTCTAATTGATTTTATCTTTTAATTGCAGGTGAAAAAACTGTCTATCGAGATAGAACATGCAATTATTATTACAATACTACAGATGGTACTATATCGCCAGATAATCTCATATCTACTGATTGTACTGGATATAATGTTTCAAATAATGGGGTCAATTTGTATATTTGGTCTTCATTTTCATATTTATGTTTTCTTATTAGTATTCTTATATACTGGAGAAAAAATTGAATAATTAAAACGAACATCTCTTTTGAACAGTTGATCATAATGCATACGCATATTTTTTTTTCTCCTTTGATTTATAATAAATACATTACATTACATCAGCGTCAAAAGAGAGAGAGAGAGGGCGTTAGTAGAAAGATTAATTTATTGAGATAATTCTTTTCTTAAAAATAAAAATCTAGAAAACTTTAATCGATAGAATTCTATCATGATTGAACAATTGATTTTAGTTATTAATGAAATATAAAGACAAAAAAGAGAAGAGTTACTCCGTTGCTAAGTAACCAAAAACAAAATGTTTTCTCCATATGATGTCTAGATTGATTTACATACAAAAAATCTTATTCGACAATTAAGAAAACATGATTCAAACCAGCTCACTTCGTCGACCTTTTGGTCATCAAACATTGATCTACAATTGGCAAGAAGAACGAGCTGATGTAAAAAACGAACGAACTCAAAAACCATTACCTTCCCAAGTGAATTTCATTTGATTTTTTTGTGTTCAACTAACTCAAACTCATTTTCTGATAGTATGATCATGCTTATACAACAACGTACGAATGTTCCTATGGAACAGTTCGCGGTGATCCACCTCGACCAGAAGTTCAGCAACTCGAATGTAAATCTCTTTCAAAAATTCAATTAAATATCCAATTTGAAATATTTAGTACCTCGTGCTTATGCATTTCCTGGCCATCAGCCTGAGTTTGATTTACCCTCAATGAAATCATCAGTAAACACATATTTAACTGAATATCGTGCGGGCTACTGTCGTAATTGTAACCGTGCGTTAGCACCTAATGATCCGGCGTGGTCATCGAAAACTAAAGTTTGTTTACATTGTAAGGATCGAACATACACAGTTGATCCTAATCCTGAACCGTATACGTTGACTGTTGATTATCGACAAGATCCAGCTGCGAAAGATCGCTGCGTTGCTTGTACGGAAATAAATACTGGTGTGAAAATAATTTAGACTGAATAAAAAAAAAATATTTTTTTTTCTCGAGAGACTTATTTTTGCTTTTCTATAATAAATATTTTAGATAAATAAGATAAACATGGAAGCAACTGAACAAGACCTTCTCGCAACACAAAAAGCCCTCGAAGAAGAGGTGCAAAATAAAGTAAAAGAAGCGGTTATGGATAATTTTCTTCGAGTAAACAAGAGTTTTTGTTTTGAATCTAAATCGAATCCTTTGTTCTCTTTTTCTCTTAAAGGAAAAACTTACTCGTGAAGAAAAATTCACTCAACATAACTCGGCTAAATTAAATACACAATGGCTTGCTGTGATGCGTGCTGCCAAATCGAAAGAATTGAAAAAAGAAATCGAAATTTTATCTCAAACATTCGGTCGTATTATCGATCGAAAAGATACAGTTATCAAAGCATCAGCAGCAGAAATCGACGAAGCCGAAGAACAATACAATATGGCATTGCGAAGCTTTTTCGAAGCCATCGAAAAAATGATCAGTAAACACGATTTTTTAAAGTTTCAATATCAAAAATCATATTGATTTAGCAATGCATTCATTAACAATTGATAAACTACTCGAACAATACGAACAAGATGTCGAACAAATCAAATACGAATTTCGTCAAGAACGAGCGAAGATTATTCGTGATCATGACACATCAAAAACTGAACTACAAGATATTATTTATAATATGGAAAAATCATTTCTCGATGCTGAAACAGCAGCTGAACAGAATTTTCAAGCGAACATGGAAGAATTGAGAAATAAATATCGAGAAGATATGCAACAATATCAATTGAATGTTGAAAGTCGTTCGACAGCTTTACAAACTGAATTAACAACTATAACGGCGAATTATCGTGAACGTACGAAAGAAAGCAAAACACAGTATCATGAATATAAACAAAAAGATGAGAAAAACTCAAAAGAAATTCGTGATGCAACGATTTTTATCAGTCGAGTCACTGTAAGATCATTTTTGTTGTTGTTGTTGTTGTTTTTCTCAATTGATTGATTTTTAAGGAAAAAATTAATAATGTCAAAGGTCAAATGGCTGCACTTGAAGCTAATCATCAAGGTCGAATGACAAAAGTTGCTCAAGTAAATAAATCTTGGTCCTTTCGAAGCACAAAAACAAAAGTCTCGTGTTTTTCTAGGAAAAAGAGAGTATGAAACAATATTTACTTCAACTTAAATCTCAATTAATGGATATGCAAGATGAATTACGTCGTCGATTGAAAACTCTCGCATCCGTATGTAATTCAACTGAGAAACAATTAGAAAAACGCGTTAAAATCGCCGAAACAATCTTGACATTCGCTGAAATGTGTCGAAAATTAGAAGCTGAAGAAGAAAAAATCTTGCCATTTTATACATCGACTTTAACAGATGAAGAACGTGCTGAAGTCGAAGCAGCTTTCTACGAACAACCATTCGAAGAATTAGCTAAAGTATTTTATTCGATCTACGTATTTGTACGGAGAAAATGAGAATTTTGTTTGTTTTTTATTCAGGATATGTACACATACGATTCACTTGAAACATTCTGGAAACGTTTTAGTAAAGTTTCATTGGATAAATTAGCTTTAGAAAAAGAACGAAGCATTTTACAATCGGAAAATATGCAATTGAAAATGTTATTAAAACAATATCTCGATGGCATATCGGTTAATGATGAAATTATGAGTCAAACCAATCCATTGATGATTCTATCGTCGAGAAGAGTTCTAGAGTATGTTGATTTTTGTTTTGTCTTTCATTCTGTTTTACTATTTTTATGAAAATAGAAATCAATCTGTTGGAAAACAGTTACCGACTACGCGACCGATTAAAGTCGTTATCGAAGCACAACACGTGAAGAGCGCCTTTTGATAAACATATTTTCTGTACGATGTCTTTGGAAAAATTTTATTCGTATTTTTTTTGGAAAATTTAAATAAAAAAAAACTCAATCTTTCGAAAGTAAAATTAATTTGTCGAGATAAATTTGTTTCATTTGAACATCCGAATGATTGTCATCGAGATGATATTTCATCTGTTGAATAGCTTTTTCAGCATAAACTACGGATTGTTTATAATTGTGACATTGTTCGTAAATAATCGCAATATTTGAATAAGTATTCGAGAGATTTGAATGATCATTCGGTAGTGTATGTTTTTCAACTTCAAGAACTAAAAATTGATACTTCAACGCTGATTCGTATTGATCTAATTGATGATATAATATACTGATATAATTATATGAAAATGCTAAAATTGAATGATATTCGGAAAAGTATTTTTTTTGATAATTAATCGCTTGAAGAAAATGAGTCAATGCTTTGTTAATTTTATTCTGATCGTGATAATTCAATGCAATATGAATATGTGTCGCAGCAAAGACCGAACGATCTATATTTTCTTCGCCGTTTATTGTTTGAATTTGTAATGCTTTTTGATAGTATTTCAAAGCTTCAGTAAATTCTTTCTTTTCTCGATAAATATCTCCGATTGCATGTAATGTGCAAACAACACTAAGATCATTTGTTTGACAATGATTTAAACGAACTTTAAGAACACGCTGGTAAACTAGTAAAGCATCATCCAACTGTCCAACACTCACATAAATCAAAGCAACACGATACTCGTACGCAGCAATTGTTAATGGTATTATAGACGGCAGTTTAGAGGCAATAGCAAAAGCTTTCTCATAGAAATCTAAACTCTTTTCATACTGCTCTTGTTTGTAAAATATATTCGCCATGTTAACATAACTATTGACGATTTGTTGTTGATCATGATGTGTTATTTGAGTTTCATGAATTCGATTCAAAAAATTTGATAATATTAAATAGATTTGATCTTGTAATGATTTATCATGTTCATCAATTGAACTTAGATAAACAATTGGAATTTGTTGTTGAACAATACGATCAATACGAAAGATAGTTCCTAATGAAAATAAAATTTCATTTTGACATTGAACAGCACTTAAAGAACTAATATCAGCGAATGGATATTCGAATTTTTCTGTATTAATTTCGATTTGAAAGAGAACAGTCAAATCAACAGAATTAGTTCGAGTTTTAATCGAACGTAGAGCTTCATCTTTGTCTAAATTTGTTGAAAGAAACGTGTCGAATGCTAGATGATGATTGACATTCATTTCAATGATTTCATGAAATTGTTTGGATGACATTTGTACCGCACGATAGACTGTAAAAACTCGACATTGATAGGAGATTTTATTGATTTGATAAATTAGTGCTAATTGATTATGAAGATCTTTGATAAAAAATTGAAGATTTTGCAACATTGAGATATCTCGACGAAGAAGAGCACTGTTAAGTATTTCACGAAGAAAATTCGGTAGTGTATACCACCAAATAGCTTTATTTGGTTGATATTCAGTTTGAAATGCATCGATAAATTCTAATTCAATTGAATTTTCTTTGTAAATCTCTTTACAATGAGCAATCAGATTGGATAATGTACTTTGAGGATATTCAATGGAGAGTAATAATTCGTGATGTAATTGTGCACAGAGAAATGAAATTTTTAATTCGTCGTGGAAGACTGACATTGGAAGATAAGCATTCGAAATTTGTTTTAGATCTTCTCGAAGGCATTCGCATAAGGCTTTTAGATGAGGAAAATGACCACGGACTTTGTTCAGTTGTTTGAAAGAAGATTTGTTTTGATTTAAAAGATAAATTGAATGAATATGAGAGCAATCGATTTGATTGAAATCGAAAGAATCGGATGTAATAAGAAATATTTTGTTTTGCTTGAGATTCTTAAGACAATCATTCGTTTCATCGATTGTATAAAAAATAAAAACAGATTGAATAATTGTGCAGAGATCATCCATATTTTCTGTTATGTCAATAGATTGAGTCAACCAAATAAGTACGAAATCATCAGCACAGTTTTGTGATATATTGAAATCTGATAGAGAGAAATCGATGATTTTAATGAAAAAAAGAGAATGATTTCGACTCAACTAGATACAGATGTTTGAGGTGTAGGTCGATCAGTATGATTCGAATGTTGGCTTGTTTTCGATGGTGATCTCGATGATGATACTAATACAGTTAGATATTTCGAAAGTAATTGCTGCATTTCATGATTTCCAAGAGAAGATACTGGTCCTAAAATAAAAATAAATCTTGAAATATACAATTGAAATTGAATTTATAAGATTTAATACTATGTTCTTGTTCATTACTAATCTTTATATCAGCTTGTTCATTCAGATTCTGTTTGATCTATGTAATATCACAATCATGGGTATTTAAAAGAAAAATAAAAGTCCGTATAACTGACCATTTGATTCATTGTATCAGTAGAGAATTGTTTTTGCTTGAATTCTGATGGTAAATCAGATTTTATACTCGCATTTTTTGTCGAACTTGTTTCCGATACAATAGATATCTATTATCATTTAAAAAAAACTTCATTACGATATTTATCATGTGTATTCCTACTGCTCGAAAGCTATCTATTGGTGTTTTTTGTTTCGAATTGACCATTGAAATCCATTGTAATTGAGTATCAGTATCCTCATCGGCAAATAACGATGAATTCATCATTTCATTCGTTTGACATCTTATTATCACAAATAAAATTAGACGTTATTTTCCTTTTCAAATCAAACACAATCATATCATACGCATAACACGGTATTCCACCTGAAACGAATAGAAGTTGAAAAGCACTTCGTTTCAATTGTGAACGATAGTGTTGTAAAAATCCCTGTTCACAACACGCCGATAATCGACTATCGACAACGCCATTAATGTAAATCGCAATAGTAAATGGCGTATTCAATAACCGATGTGATTTGAAAGTGAACTCGTCTAAACAAAGAAACGAATAGAAGAGAATCCATTTCATCAAATAGATATTACCATTGGATCTAAGATAACTTTTATAGACAATAATCGAATTGGAATTATTTTGATATTGCATAACGATAACTTCATCACTTGGAATTTTAAATGAAAATAGTTTATCATTTGCTGAATGTTTGGGTCCAGAATAGATCATTGTGATTGCACATGAATTATCGTAGATAGTTACTGACGGCGTCTAGATTGAGAATCGATCTTTTTTCGTTTTATTTTATTTCAAATTAATGTCAAACTTGTTCCCGAGATTGTTTCCTATTTTGAAGAATAAATTGTCGATTCGATTTTTTCAATGGCCGTTTGATATTTAAAGCTCTACAATTTCGATACATGATTATACGTACCTTTTCTGGAAATGTTTTCTTTTTCTTACTTTTCGATGAGACTTTGCGCAATTAGATCAACAGAACTCTGATCATCGATCTGTCGTAAACGTTTTTCGATATCTTCTTTTCCAAGTGGTATTCCGCCATCTGTTGTCTAATAAAAATCGATCAGAATTCTTTGTTATAAAAATTTGTATATTTACAAGTCCATGTCGATGGAGAAACTGTTGAATTTGTTCATTTTCAAATAGAGATCTAAATCGACGATTAATTTCACTATTTTCATCCATAGTTCATCTAGAAAAAAAAGCGTCTTATCAAAATAAATAACTATTCAGTGTTTGTTTTTTGTTTTATTTCGAAGAAAAAAGAATTCATTTCTTATTGATCTGCAAGAACTTGTTGTAGCCATTGTTTTTGTCGAACGATTTCTAATTGAGCTTGATTTTCTTTCACTTCGGGATGATCCGGTGGATAGATTTTCAATAATTGTTCAACAGATTTCTCTGCACTTGACACAGCTTCATCGATCTGTCCAACACGTACGTAAGCTGTAGATAAATTAAAATAAGTGACCGATATTTGATGAGCTGTCGGCGGTAGATAATTCAGTTGAATATCTAACGTTTTCTTGTAATAATCCAATGCTTCTTTGGGTTTATCCATTCGCCAATAGCATGCAGCTATTTTCTGATAGATAACACATAAATTCGGCATACGCGCCGTCGATGAAATTGTTTCGAGAACAGTCGAAGCTCGTTGCAAATATTTTAAAGCGTCCATATATCTTCCTAGTTCGAAATAAACAGCACCGATATTATTCGAATATGTTGCAATCGCATCCGTATCTGGACTTGAACATTTCAGTTGACAATCGAGAGCTTTTTGATGATAGATAATCGCTTCATCATATTCATTATCTTTGAAATACATACTACCGATGTTATTATAACTAGCTGACATGAGTGGATGTTCATCGGGAAGAAATGTTTGAAAGGCACGAAGTGATTTAAAAAATTGTTTACAAGCAGCTTTGATATCGCCACGTTCATCATCGACATTGCCAAGTAGATGATGAACAGCAGCGAGACTTGCTAATAGCGTTGGATCGGTTTCATTTGATTGATTTTGAAAAAGTAATTCAGCTAAATAATCACATTCGACATAATGTTGAGTAGCTAATAGAAGTTTACTAAGTTGTAATAGAACAACAGGTGCTTCGATTTCATTGCGTACAGGCTCGATTATTTGAGAGAAATGTTCATAGTTCGAATCGACAGATTCTAAATTGACAAGCCACTGTTTTTCATTCGTTTTCTCAATCGAAATTATACGAAAAACAGTATCAATATTAATCAGCACATCAATGTTGAAATCCACCGAGCATAAATCTTTCACTTTTGCTCCATAATTCGGTCCCAATTGAATCGCAAACAAAACTGAAATACATTTAGTTTCTTTGTCGACATTCAAACTTTCTGGTTGATTCAACATCGCTGATAAATATCCGGAGAATATCAACAATCCGTCGATATGTTCTTCTAATTTACTTGCATGATCCAACGATAAATTCAAGACTTGATAAACAGTCATTCGTTCATTTGTTGCAATCGATTTCATTTGTTTATGTAGACATTGAATTACAAATCGCATTTCATAGAGTAAATCGATTTCTTGTGTTCGAAATGCTCGTTGAAGAATTTTCCTAATAAATGAATTTCGTGTATACCACGAAAGAACGTTCGTTTGAAGAGAATCTCGTTCGAATTCATCGATATTCTTCATTTCTTCAACATTATCTGCATAATGAATTCGAGCGAACTGAAGAAGATCCTTTTTCAAATCGCAATCATCATCATTTATAAGCATGGTTTCTTTCAACAGATGCGTATAAGTAAACGGTAGATCGTAGTAACAAGTTCTGTTGATAGTACAGATGGGAAACATGTGTTGTGAAAATTCAGATAGATTTACTGATAGATAATGGCGAATCGATTCGATTGTTTGATAGAATCCAGTGATTTTCGGGTAAGTTTTGATCCAATTCGATGATTCCGATGGATTTGTTGAAAGTAAATAGATCGATAGAATAGAATCGATTTGATGAAATTGACGAACTAAAGATTGAGCTTGATTCGAAGGCAAAAGTAAGATTATTTGAGTATGAATAATTTCAGTAAGAAAATTAGTAAATCCAGCCGTATCATTGAAAATACGAATGAAATTTACAATTGAACGAAGGCACGTTAATTGATTGGGTTCGATTTCACCGATATAGACAAGACAGAAATTTTCAACATCACCTGTTAATCGTGGTGGAATCGGTTTTGGTAGTTCGAATGATGTTGCTTGATTAAGAAAACGAAAGAAAGAATTCAACAATCGATGAAGAGATTCGAATTCGCGATGACTTACATGATCGAAGTAGAGCTGTTAAACTTTGAGAATACGGTGTTTCATTCGAACTTGAAAGAATTGGATTTGATGCAGTACGAGGTTCATTTTCAATCTTTTTCTCAGGTAAAGGCGATTCTGTGAGAGATATATTTGTTGAAATTGAAAGGATTTCGACAGGTTTTGGAAGAATAATCTGCAATGTCGATTGTTTATCCGATTCTCTTGGTGACCACGCCAAAGCTATTGAATAAATATGCATTCATATGAACAATCACTCAGTTCTAAACATACTCGATGATGATGAAGACGTTCGATGAATATTTGGCAATGAAATCTGAAAGATATAAACAAAACCCATTCGTTTATTTACTAATCGAAATAATTACGGTTGATGTTGTTGTTGTAGAGATTATTGCATGAAAATCATTGAGATCTGCATCATCATCTCGTACTACACGAGACGTATCTTGTTTAGTTGCATGTTCGTAGAAAAATGAAAATTTACTAGTATTTGTTTTTGATTCATTTGTAATATGATGATTTGTTGACTAAATAGAATTGATAAATACGAAAAAGAAACAATTCTCTACCTTAATTATTGAAGATGTTTTAGATTTCATTTCGGGTGCTACGAGAGAGAGAGAGCAATAGTCAAGACATATTTTCATTACGACTATCATACTTAATTGATTCGTGGGAATAGTCGGTAGTCTTAACCGACTACTTGCTTCTGAACTAATAGACTTTCGTCGATTGTCAAGCAATGGTGACTTCATTGGTTGATCAATCTGTTCCAAACATCTGCAAACGGCGTATTCGTACTTTTTTTAAATTTGATTTTGAATTTACTTTTGACACGGTTGAACACGATCGATACTCTCTATTCGAAATAGTCCATTATCTCCTCCGATTCGGAATCCATGCTGATATGGAAATTCACAACACGATGATACGCAACTATCGACTAAATCATTAATACAGATAGTCAACTGAAATCGATCGTTGATTGTTCGTTGAGATTTAAAAGAAAAATTATCTGAGAAAGAAAGAAAAAACGATTTTAAAAAATCCAATTCGATAGTCTTTCTTACCACCAGGTTTGAGAAATGCTTTGAACACAACAAATTTTCGACCCGTATGTGTTTCTTGAAAAATAGTTATTTCATCTCGTTTCACATATAACGAATCCTCGGATATAACAGCAGCCGATTGATAAGTCATAATTATTTGAGAAGAATATTGTTTATCTTCACCAATTGACAAAACCGAAAATGTCTAGTTTTAGTATTTACATTTTTATACGAATCAATTCTTTTCGATTTACCTGTGGAATATTTACCATTGAGTGATAATCTCGTTGTAACGTAATATGATCAGCTCTAAGCTGTAAAGTCAAATGAAAATTTTCAACAAAATCAATTTATTAACAGATTTCTACATACACGTTGTGGAAATGATGGAGGACGTGAATCGGAAGGATTATCAGTTTTCGTTCTAAAACAAAAAGATATTGAATAAGTTTTTGATTTCTGTTAATGACTTCGTTGTTCGAGATGAAACTGTTGTCGATCGTCGTGTCGATGATCTTGGTGACGACGGACTAGTACGTGACTGATGATGAGATGAATGCCGTTTATTAGTTGGACTAACTGATTGACCGCGAAAACCACGTTTTGGTTTCGGTGAACCGTAAAGTCTTAATATGCAAATATTGTCATTTTTTAATAAAGGGAAAAGTTTTTCTTGGGGATACTCGACAACACTCTGTGTAACAACATCACGTGCATAACGACGATCTCGTTGACGACTTTTATGATGAAACGATGGTAAACTTACGACTTGTCCTGTTCGATTGATCTAAGCAAATTCCTTTTTTTGTATCCTGTTTCATAGAAAACTCTTTAGTCTCACTTACCAACCTCATTTGTTTCAATGTCGAGCATTTGTCATTAGTTACAGGTGGTCGACGTGTTAATTTCAATGAATGCATTTTCAATAAGATACAAGTTTTGTTTTCTTTTCATAAATTATCTAAAAAAACAACTTTCTTGAAAATATACGTATTATATTGAGAAGGAGAAAAAGAAGAAAAAAAAGTAATGAAAACAAATGACATTTAATTAGTACCAAACAAACTTTTCACCCAAAGTTTTTGTTCTAAACGTTTTTCATAATCTCGATGCATTTTAACTTCTTCATCGTTATCATCTCGCGTTATAAGTAAACGTTTGACGGCTTTCTGTACCATTTGAATCGCTTCATCAAGTTGTCCAAGTCCTTCTAAAGTCGTTGCCATATTATAATACGTAACAGCAACTGTTGGATGAGTCGTCGGATGAATTTTCAATTCAATCTCAAGACATTTCCTATAGTTGTCCAATGCTTCAGCATATTTATTCAAACGAAATTGTGCTCCGGCAAGATTATGATATTTAACAGCGAGATTAATATCGTCTTCATTTGGATAGAGTCGTTGTCGAATTTGCAGATCACGTTGAAGATAAGGTATAGCTTCTTCGAATTTATTCTGTTTGATTAACACCGAAGCAATATTACCAGCATAAGCTGCAACTGAATCAAGATCAGGATTCGCAGATTTTATTTGAATATCATACGCTTTCTTATGATATTGTAATGCTTGTTTGTCAAGTCCTTTTTTATGATAGATACTTCCCATGTTATTGTAAGTCGGAGTGAGTTTAATGTCGTCAGGAGGTAGAACACGTTGATAGACTTTCAAAGATTTTTCTAATTGTTCAAGTGCTCGATCGTATTGTTCTTGTTCGTAATAAAAACTACAAAGTGTATGAAATAAACCTCCGAGAACTAGATTAGCTGGTTCATTTTTAATTGTCAACGGATTGTTCATTAACATTAAACAAAAATATTCGGTATAATACATATATTCCATATGTTTCATTAATTTAGCTATACGAAGTAATGGAAACGATTCTCGTGCTATTTCACGAAGACTTCTTGTTAGATCGTATATATGTCTTGCGACATCATCATCGAATAGAAGTTTAATTTTAATGACATCTTGCTCGACTTGTTCGATAGTTAAAATTCGAAATGTGCTCGCAAATGTGACTAAAATTTCGTCGGAATTCGAATCGTTTATCATGTGTGGTAATGCTGTATTGATATCGATTTCAAATAGAATTAATCTATAATCGTTTGTATTGAATAGTTTCGTTTGGGATTTTTTCTCTGAGATCATTTTTGATTTTGTCATTCCAATAAATGAACTGAAACAAAGAAAAGTATTGGAATTCATTTGAAGATTATTGAAATCTTCTTGTGAAATAAATTGCTTTCGATAGACAGTCATCGACGTATTCGAACAATTCGATTTCAATTGTCGATTAAGTTGTTGAATAAAAAATCGAAGTTTATATAAAATATCAGCTTCTAATGTTCGACAAGCTCGAGCTAACATTTTGAAAACAAATGTCTCCTGTCGTCGGTACCATCGAACGGCTTGATCAGGTCGAAATTCTGTTTCGAATTCATCGATATACTTCAATTGAATACTATTGCCGATGTATTCTTTTCGACAGAAGTCTAACATTTCTTTTTTCAGATCATTTGCATCATCGACTTCCAAGAGAATATCTTTTAGTACTTGAACATATGTGAATAGATTGTCACAAGCTTCGTCTTTTAATGAGGTCGAGAAAATAGTTGAATATTTGTTAAGTAAAATTTTCATATCTTTTTGGATTTGTTCGAAAGCCGATGTGAGATTTGGATAGATGCCACGAATTTTCTCACAATCATTCAAGACTTCATTAGTATTATCGATAATATAAATCAAACGAACTTGACAAGCATTACGAATCGTCATGTCCAAATGTTTCATGCTTGTTTTCGAGAGAATCAAAAAGATTTGTTCGTGAACAACTTTTTCGATAAATTCAATACATGGTTTCTCGTTGATATCATCGAAAACTACGCCATAATTGATCAAACCACGTAGTTTTCGTTTTTGTTTATTACTTATCGATATGTGGCCATCGAGAATGTAGATATAATTCTCAACATTCTTTTCATTACGTAAAATATTCATCGGTGAACTTGCAGTTGTATTCATTTCTGAAAAAGTATTTTTATATTAAAAATGAAAATTAGTTTCTATACGGACGTACGTTGATGTTCTTGATCTACTACTGAAAATGGAAGAGTGGTTCCATGATCTAAAACACTCGTAGTCGTACTCGAATTTTCCCAAGGAATCGTATCAGTATGATCAATCCATTGTTGGACATGTTCTTCTCCTTCTGTAGATAATAACGACGTTTTTTCTTCTGAATACAAAAAAAAAATTTTTCTTTTGTTTTGAAAGAAATTCATGTTTTACCGATTCTCGATGCATTACTCGATTCAATGGGAATCGAGCGTGTTTGTTTTTGACTGAGTGCTGACTCTAACAGACCGAAATCGATCGAATCAGATCGCTCTGAAATGAAATGCGAACATTGAAACTTTTCAAAAGAAACATTCATTTACGTCGCACTATTGGCTTCTTTCCTGACGATACACGTTTACTTTTGTGTTCATTTGTCGTCAACTATTAAAGTAAAACAAATAGATACCTTAGATGAATTAACTTCAGTTAACCTGTCTGGCTCTGTCGACTAAAAAGTTGAATAATTCATGGTAGATTAAAAACCTAGTCGAGAATTTTTCTTACTGTGTTCGTTAGTAGAAGTGACTTTTGTGGTTTCAGATTGATTATCGTCTAAAAAATGAGAATTTCAATTGAGATAATCGGAAATCGATTTCTACCAGTAAGTTTTAATGTTGGTGTAACAAATCGTCGACGTAATTTTTCACTTTGTACCTCAGGTGATTGAGTGTTTGAATTCAACGTGATCATTTTCTGAGCATATCTCTTTCGACATCTGATGCAACAAAAAAAATGTAGTAGTTATTTTGTTGTTCTCTTGTTGATTTACTTTTCACATGGACTGGCTTTTCGAACTCGTTCGACTGTAAATTGACTATATTCATTGAGTTGATGACTTCGTCGACCGTACCTGAATTCACAACAATCATTAACAACACTATCAATAAATCCTTTCGTATAAAATGCTAAAGATAAACTCGATGTCGGTCGACGTTGTGATTTGAATGAAAATGATTCTAACCGAAAAAAGCAAAACTTAATATCAGCTCATTCAATAAATCAAAATATTCACCTCCTTTCGATAGAAATCCTCTATAAACAACTAGATTTTCACCATTACTATGCTGCTGCATAACGACAATCTCATCCTGAGTTAATTTTTCAGGTTTCGTCGTTGTTACGGCCGATCGATAGCACATTGTCATTTCACAAGCATGCCGTTCGACAGAGATCATATTGAATTTATTGATCTAGAATTTTCGAGATGAAATAATATTTCAATGAAACTTCATTTTGATTTTTACATGCTCAAAGCGATTTCCTTCTTGGCTTGCTGTTTCCGCTGCGTAGTAGTCCGTTTTCGATCGTCGATTATTCACCGAGGTAACTCGTTGTCGTCGTTCGCCATCACTGTCTGTTTTCTATAATCATTTGATTACAAACGTGTCATCTTGACTTTTCCTTTTCTTTTCCTCACATTCAAATAAGTTGGAGCACTTTTTTCGCGAGTCTTTTTCTGTGCATGAGATTGCTTTTTATGCTGTCGACTGAGAATCTAAATTAATTCAAAATGAAACGATTTTCCTAATAGAAAACTAATTCATCTTGTTTTACATCGAAATTATTATCAACAACACGTCGTGCAGCAATCTCGAATTGATGTCGCCGACTACGCTGATGACTTTGATCGATTTTAATTGCTCTTGAATATACAAGAGACACAAAATGAACAACAAAAATCTCGAGATCAGAGGAAGAAAGAAATAACAAACCGTGAAACAATTTCTTGTGTTATTGCTTCGCGTTCTCGGCGTTGACGTTTTCGTCGAGATAAACTACGTAGACAATTATTAATTGAAAGTATCTGATTGCGTTGATTTGCCTACGAAAAAAAAAGAAAAAAGTGTTTCAAGTGTTGATTTTTCTTCTTACTAGTTCTGTTAGCTTCAATTGCTGTTGAACATAAGGAGAAGTTATGAGTGATTGAAGACGATAATCAACTTTGCCCGAAAATGGTCTACAGATACGTCGATTAATAAGTATTTCAAAAGAATATTTCACATATTTACCGTATATCAAGGCGATCTGTCATTATTATGATTGTTCTACTTTTTGTTTTAAATCTTTTGAATGATAATGATCGTATGAACGAACAAAATGAGACGATTTCCTATCGAATTTTAATAAATAAGCGAATTATTTTAAGACGTTTTGGTAAAATTTTCTCTCTTCTTTTTCTCTGCTTATATTCTTGAAATGATTGGTAAGTAATAAAATGTTAAAAAACGTGAATTGTTAAAGCAATCGGATGTGTTGAATGAAGAACAAATAAAAGAAAAATAACACATGCAATGTTATTGATTGATTCAAACATATAAAGAAAATAAAAAGAAGATTATTGAAAAAGCTTCTTTAAGATTTTTCAATGTGTAACCAACGTCATTTGTTCATTTGCAGATTTTTTTTCTTTCTTTCTTTTTCTTTTCTTGACAATTAAGAATTTTTTCTTTGCTCATTTTTTGAAACCAAAACACAAGAGAGATAATTATATTTGCCGAAAACTGTATCAACTCCATTGCTTCGTACTTCAAAAGCGTAAAGTTATTCACATTAATATGATATTTATTCAAATTGTAAAAGAAAAGAAAAATGATTTAATTATCGTCAAAACTGAGCACGTAAATAAGCAAAAATGAAAGTTCAAATGATAAAAAAAAAGTTTATTCATGGCGATTCTTTCGACGTGTTGGTGTTAAAGCCGATGATGCCGACGATACACTGCCAGCATGTGAACGTACAGATGAAGAAGGCGATGAAAGTCTTGGTATTTCCGATGGATCCTCATTTTCTGACCGAGGAGAAGTTAAATATTCCTGTCGATCAAATGAAGATAAGGCACGAGGCGAAAGTCTTGTCGGTTCTTTCCATGTAGCGGACGAATGACGGCGTATTTGAAATTCAGTCAAACGTTGCTGTTGTGCTCTCGGAGTTGACGGTGGACTTGGTTGTATTTTTGCGCGACGTTCATGTGATTTGAGAAGATCAGATGGATCTTCGGGATGATGTCGATCGAGTTGTGCTTCTCGACGTAATTGCATTTGTAATTTCAAACGATTCGTAAAAAAAACATGTCGCCAACCACGTCGTTCAGCTAGATGAATTAAATCTTTATTGTCTAACGCATGTTGACCGTAATGTCGAGCATAGTATTGTTTCCAAAGATTATTATCACGGCAAAGTGCTCGAATGCCTTTCGAAACTAAAGCTATCTGAGGAATATCATCGAGATTAACGTATGACAGTATTTTCGTCTGAATTTTCGGCGGAATACGTGCCAACCAATCGAATTTGCCTTGAACTAGATTCAAACAATAATCGAGTGTTGATTGACCGAAAATACGCCAGATTTCACGTTGAGCAGTTTCATCATGATAGAAATCTTCATAAGAATCTTTGATTTCACCTGGATATTTAGCATCTTCAAGATTTCGAAGACTGATTTTCCACCAACGAAGAATAACTTTATCCATCGTAATTTCAAGTTGACCATAGTCTTTCGACGGTGAAGGAGCTTGTGCATTACATTCGAATATAATTCCATCATCGGACAATAATTCCGATAGAAGTGGATGTTCTTTTCTGAAACGATGTAGGTCACACGTTTGATTTGGATAGGGATTTTTGTGTTGATGATCAGTTGCATGTGAAGTTCGCTTATGGTCATCGGATTTCTTTTTCGTACTTGCCATTGTTCGTAGTTTATTTAAAATGTGCAGTGATTGAATGTAAACTGAATTTCTATAGTTATATTTTTGTTTTCAAGGACACAATAAGAAACTAAACGGCGCAGAAAGCAAAAAAAATGTCCTACAACAAACACATATATGCGCCCTGGCAGTGATGTTGTGTTGATTTTTTACTTTGTTAGGCAAAAAAAAAAGAATTTCTAAGACATTCGAGAATTCGATTGGAACTTTTTTTTCTTCTCGTTCTCCTCCTTGACTTCAAGTCATCACAACAACCACGTTTTTTTTGGACATATTCAAATTTAAACCAATAAAATTTCAGATACATTTAGTCGCCAGTATCATTCATTTGTTTAAAAGAAGAAAATTAAGGATAGTCAATATTATTCGAATAAGATGAGTACGACAACAGCAAAGAAAATGTCGATTTTTGTTTTGCAACCGAATGACCTACATGCTCAATGGCAAAGCGAGAAATTAAATAATGTTTTTCAAGTGAGATGAATCGATTTCATTGTTCGAATTCTTAGATTCATCTTTTAGTTACTTGAATCGAGCCATTTCAAACCTCATATGATCGATGAAGAAACAATGATGCAAATGAAAGATTTAAAAGGTAAAATGTTCGTTATCGAACCATTTGCCGGTCGATTATTTCAATATTTAAAAAGTCATCGAGCTTGGTAAAATGGAAATTAATGAATCATTTTTTCTAAAATTTTCTTCGAAATCTAGGGTTCTCGGTCCCCAATTGATCACCACTTGTGTCGATCACAATATAACTATCCCATGTAGTTCATATTGAAAATCTGAATCGAGATTCGTGAATATCTCTAGGAAACAATTCGTCGGTCGGTTGTGTATATGGGTGGGAAATTTCAGACCAATCTCAACGCGAGTGTAACTCATCTCGTTTGTGGAACATGTGCTGCATCGGAGAAATATTTCGTAAGTCTCTTTCTTTGTTTTTTATTTAACGTTTTAGTTTGTCGAACTTTTCGAATAGGTTGCTGTTGAGAATAACATTCAAATAATGATGCCAGATTGGATTCCAAATGTTCTTCTACTTTCTGGTCAAAAGTAATTGAGATGTATTTTTATTGAAATGATTTCCATGAATAAACGTTCGATTGTAGAACAGTGAAAGCGACAGATCCAACATTCGAACGTTTTAAATGTCCACTTTTTTATAAATTTATCATCTCATTATCGGGATTTACTGAACGAGATCGAAATACAATTAAGCAGTATATCGAACGCGAAGGTGCAACTTATTCACCAAATTTAATTAAAGATCATTGTACACATTTAATTTGCAAAGAACCGAAAGGTTATTTTTTCGTAATCGTTCGAAAAAAATGTTCATCAACAACAAGTTTTCTACGGTCTAGGTTCGAAATTTGATCATGCAGTTAAATGGGGAATACCAACACTTAAACCTGAGTGGATATTTGAAAGCAGTGAAAAAGGTTCATGTCTTCGTCTAACGAATTTTCTTTGGTCGAAGCCAATTACTAATCCAATTAGTAGCAGTAGTAAAGGTTTGTTTAATTTTCTTTTGAAATGAAATCTGAATTAAATTAATAATAGAAAATGAAAAACCTCAAGCTCCCATCACCGAAATGACCGATGTTGTTATTCGGTTAATTCCAATTGATCAAACACGAAAATCAACAACATCAGTATCATTAACTACAGATGATATGATTGAATTAGAAGAACGATTTGATAAATGGATGAATAATCCAATGACAAAACTAGTTGACGATCTGTTCGATGGACTCAAAGTTGTTTCATAAGAATAATAATAATAATAAATCATTTCACAATTTTTCTTTTTTCAGGTTTATTTAGGTCAATTTTCACCGTCATTAAGAATGCGTATGCAGAAAATTCTCGATGCTGGTTTTGCTGTGAGGTATATAATCACCATTTAGTTTCATTCTTTATTTCAAAACAATGAAATATACTTTAGATTCGATACATTAAATCCAACTGTAACACATATCATTCGAGGAACAGAACTGTCGTCAACCTATGCTCAAGTATCAACAAATGCACCGAAGTAAACTACAACAGATATTGATTCGACAGATCAAATTTTTCTTTTAAACTTAGTGCATACATGGTCACACCACAATGGTTATTAGATAGTTGTGAAAAAGGTGAATTAATGCCGGAAAACGATTATTTACCATCATCTGATCGAGATGACAAGTATGAATCAATTCAAAGTTCATTCGATGATAAAAAGAAAACTATCAATTCAAATCTCTCAACACCTTCATTAACACGTCAAGGAACTGGTAGTTTCAATATCGATCAAACTATTTTCGTTCGTTTCCTTTTCCTTTTCAAATATTTCACTCATATTTTCTTTCTTCTCGCCACCAGGATGACACCCCTCGTCTTCGTCGAACCCCTGGTTCTAACATTCCCACGCCTACGATTATTCCCGAATATGCTCTCTCGCCATTTTCTTTGCTCAAACGTTACTCAAATGTGCCACGTCCATCGGTCTTTGACGAATGTTTAACCGACACACAAATCGATAAAATCAGCGCACAACTACCTCCAACTGAATCACAAATGAATGTCGATCGTTTAATGTCTGATATTGATATTCTTATGCCAACACTATTGAATCAAAAATCTGTAGCATCGAATCCAATTTCGACGACATCATCATCGTCATCAGCAAAAACTAATGTCATGCCAGCAGCACGTTCATTTTTTCTTGCTCATCAAGCTAAACTATCGAACACTAACGATTCACCATCCGAAGTCAAAGTCTCTTGGATTGACGATTCAACAGAAGCGGAACGTCTTCGACAATATAAATTGCATAATCTAGACGAAATGACACAAATGGATCGTGAATATTGAAAATAGTTTTCTCCTTTTCTTCTTCTTCTTCTGCTTGTCTTTTGTGTTGATTTATTTTCTTCCATTGCAATAAACAAATTCTCTTATGACTAATTCTAGATAAAGATCGTGTTTTTTTTTATTTATTAATTATGGCTGGAGATGTTAAGAAACATATTGAAACATTTAGTAAATTGGATTTCTTTGTTCAACAAAATTTTCTTATCTATTGGTATACGTAGATCGATTAAGTGAAACAAATACAAAATTTACAACAAGCACAACTGTGAATATATTCAATGATCCGAAATTAATCAATATTCAAGAACAACATGATTGTCAACGTTATGAATTATTTCGAAAATATGAACAATCATTACCTGAACTTGCTATTTCGCCTGTTAAAAGTCAATCGACATGTTTATCCATTGAAAGTCCTGAAACGACGCCAGCTAATACGGATTCCAATGATATTAGTGAAGATTTAAAATTACTAATCGAACAACGTGTGCCCGATCTATGTATTCTCGATGGTGAACCAACGGAATTTGTTATTGGTTTGGAAGAATTTTTTCTATTCGAAAGATAAATTCGAATGAATATAATTTAGGTACAAAATTCTATTGTACAATAAATGATATTTTAACCAACGATGGTGAATTTTGGGTTGAACGAGAATTATCTTCGTCGAACGAACAAAAATTTCATCAATTCATTGAAATTCTCTCTCTATTTGCTAGTAGTTACGAATCATTAAATGAAGTTTACATTGGTCAGTTAGTTGCTCTCAATTATGAATCATCTTGGCATCGAGCTCTCGTCGTTTCGAAAAGTGATACGATCAGTTTAAGTAAACAACCGAATGCACGTGTTCGTTTGGTTGATTACGGTTCATCGTTGTACGTCAATGTTTCACAATTGAAATGGTTACCCGAACAATTTTATTTATTTCCTTTTAAAGTAAATGAAAAAAATCAAATTTCAATTGACAAATCTATTCGTCCGATGTAGGCAGTGGAATGTGTATTCAGCGAAGCTGTTAAACCGACATTTTCCGATACAGTTCGTTTGACATTCAAACAATTAGTCTTTCGAAAACGTTTACGTGCCACTGTTGTATGCATTTCTTGTTTGTTGTTGTCTCGACTTGTTTTATTTATATTTTCAGTACGATAAAGATCACAGTCGTTTATGTATTTTACTGAAATGTCGAACAGTTGAAGGTCTCGTCAATGTCTATCGTTATCTCCGTGCACACGAACATAAATCTTCGAATGGCCGTATGCTTGACGATAGTGATATTGTTCAATGTTTGAATGAAACCATAATAAATCATTGTCAATCATTTAATCAAACGATGATTTCGAATTTATCTATGAATTTAACATTACCAACTTTAACACCACCATCGCCAATTCGATTGACCAATGAACAAATGAAAACCAAACGAGAAGAAATAACAAAAATTTTCAATGATACTATATCTATGTAAAATCGATCGACTAATTTTCAATTTAATGAGTTTTTTTTTGTCTTCGGTTTTAGTCATGATTTGAAAGATTCTTCAAAGAAATTACCGTCGTTATCAACTCAAAGTACTCCATTTTCATCCGGTACAATCATTACTCCGATGTCTCGTGCTTCATTTCCTCAGACTTAGTCCGTTGTTATCGTTTTTTTTATTGTTATGATTATTCGTTTTTGTTTGATATTTTATTTACGAAATAGAACGAGGCAAGAAAAACTAAATAATAAATATCCATTTAGTCATATATATGTTTTTGTTTTCCTTCACAACATAAATTAACAACAGCAAAAAGAAAAAGAAAACTAACGAACAGTTTTTGATATTCAAGTATTATGAGATGTGAAATGATTTTGTCTCGAATTTTTCATATTTTTTAATTGAAAATTTTCCTGTCGTAATTGATTAACAACCAGTAAATCATCTTCGCCATCTTCATCATTTTCATCATCATCATCATCATTTAATAACGACGTTTGTTTGCCATTCGATGATAGTAAAGGTTTTCGATCTTGTTGTCGTTGACGATGATGATGATCATCGTCATCACCACCGCCACCACCTTGTCTAGCCGACGTTGGTCGTACTAACAAAGGTTTTATATAGAATTCATTGAATTTTTCTAAACCTTTCATTGTATTAGGATTGGCAAATTGTATTTCATAACTATCTAAATCATCCGCATTAGCCATTTGTTTACGTTGAGAATTTTCATCTTCATTAAGAAGATCATCGAATTGAATTGTTTTACTCATCATTGTATGAAGATTGAGTTGATCTTGAGATTCTAATGAACGTTGAACGGATAATGACGAAGAATTTCGTCGAAGAAATTTCACAAGTGGCATTGTCAAACCGCCAAGAACGACAATTGTAAATAGAACAGTAATCAATGTCGTTGTGACTAATGTTCGTTTTAATTCTTCTTCATTAACTCCATAGTACTGGCCAACATGAACCGATAGTGCATAAGAAATTGCACCTGAATAATTTTTAGAAGAAAAAAAAACACAATGTTTTACTTTTTCAATGAGAGAAAGTACGAACTGACCTCGTAGTCCAGCAAACCACATAATCAATTGCATTGAAAATGTAATTCGATGTTGTTTCGATCGAAAACAATTCATCACAAATGATAATGGAAAAACGTGTGCTGCACGTCCGACTAATGTCAAAACAATTGTCCAGAAGATTAATTTCGGATGAAATGCATGTTGATATTCGAATATACCCAAGCCCAAATAAAGAAAAACGCATGTTTCAGCAAGAAATGCAATCGTACGAAAGAGAACAGTGATCGATTGACGACCTGGACCCGAAAGATTTTCATGTGTATAATGTGACATTGTCAAACCACAGACAAGTATCGACATAATACCTGACAGATGAAGTAATTCAGCGAACATATACGATGCATATGCTGTTAGAAGAAGAAGAGAAATTTCTAAGGATAATGAACTTTTATCAAATGCCATATATTTAGTTAATAATGCGCTTGCTAAACCGAATAATAGACCGAGAAAACCTGATGTATAGAACATGAGAGAAAACCGACTTGATACATGCATGAGACTTTTTATTGATGAGACAACTTGTTCGGACCATGATGTTGTCGTACTATTAATCACCGCAGCTCGTTTTAATTTTCGATCAGTTAACATTTTATCTAATTTCGTTTGTCTTTTATGTCTTGTTCTTCTTCTTCTTGCTGGAAGAGTATCATCATTGATATAACTATTTGAATTTATTGGTTCATTACTATCCTCGCTTTCATCGTCATTATTCAAAACCGGATATTTTCGTTGATCGTCTTCAGTATTCGAATAAATAGGTGCTAGTTCAGAATTTTTCCCGTAAAATGATTCTTGACCTCGATCAGAAATTAAACCAGTTGGATTTCGATGTCGTGTTATCGTAGGCAATGTTGTTAAATTCGAACTTGCTAATAAACCAATCATTGAATAAGCTGTGAGCTTTGTCGTATTGAGATTTTCGATTTGTCGTTTCGATTCAACAATCACATTTGTTAGAACGATTGCTACAGCATCGTTTAAAATCGATTCACCGAAAACCAGCATATACAATAATTGATCGACGTTGAGAACTTGAAAGATAGATAAAATAGCAACGGGATCGATAGCTGCAAAACAAAAATATATTTCTGCCAAAGAAAAAAATAAATAAGCAGACCTGAATTCAGTGAACCTATAATAAAACATTCTTTCCAAGGTAATTGATGTGATAAATTAATAATTCCTAATAAATAAAGTCCAGCACCGGTAACCAGTGCATTGATCGTTGTGCCAAATATGGCAAATGTTGATATTGTACCGAGATTGCGAAAAAAATTGCCTTTATGTAAATGATAACCTTGCTCGAATATAATCGGTGGAAGGAAAAGCATGAAAAATAAATTCGAATTTAACAATGGCGACGATGTTTGAACGATACTTGCCGATGATTCGGCAGTTTTTGATGTCCATTGATTGTAGATTTTTAAAATCAAACCAAATATACCTCCGATATAAATGATTGCAACACTTTCAGGTAAATAATTGAAACGTTTTCGAATAAGTAAATGGATAATTAAAACACAAATAATTAATAATAAAAGTAAGAGAAATATTTGTGTTGATGACGAGAATTCGGTCATAATTTTTGATTTATAGTTCACGTTTTATAATCAATACATATACGAATCATATGAAGAAAAAAAAACGCACCACCAATGGGTGAACTACCTTTTTTTTTGTCTTTTCTGTCACTATTTTATGTGCACAGTACACCGAACGAAGAAAAAAAAATAAAAAAGGGTCTCCACTGCCGCCATCATATGACTATACTATTAGCGTTCAGCCGTTTGCTCGCCTACATACATCTTTTTTTTCTTTCTCTCTCTCGTGCAGAGAAAATTACTACAGAAACGCAAGCGTCTTTTTTCCGAACAGAATAAAAAAAAACGGAGAGAAAAGCGCGATGGCTAGCGTTCCAATGATGTATTGGTTAGATTCATCAAACGCAATGTTCGCGTTCTTAATACTAGTAGACATATTTTTTTTCTCTCGCTTTCTGTTCTCTTTTGCGCTAGAACAATGAATAAGTATCGAGAGAAAGATGACGAAAAGAACTTCTGATAAGCTTGCCAGAAGAGTCAGTTGCTTGCAGGCGTTCTGATTCTAATAATAGGAAACTAAATTGAGAAAGGATAGAGATGTAAGCGTGCCGAAATTATTGCAAAAAAATGCATTTTGATCATTATGTGAGTTTGTCAAGAAAACGATGATTAAGCGTATGCTCTAAAGGACAACTTTCAGTATCGATTTCGTTTATTCGTTTGTCATTATTGATTATGCCAGAATAATGAATTGTTGATGGATATGATTGCTGTTTATTTGATTTATAACGATGTTTACTTGTTAATATAGAATGATGAAATGGTAAAAATGTTGATTGAGAATTGGCATTTTTATTAACAGATTGTCCAGGTTGTATTTGATGTTTCGGACTTATTGAGTCAAAATCTGAAGCAACCATTGGTTTACTTCGTTTATGTAATTGATTTCGTGAGATATCCTCGATAACCAATGTCGCAGCATCACTAACCTCGATATCAGGCTACAGAAAATGTTCATTTAAAAAATAAATAAAACTCAATCATTTATATTACAAACCATCGCTTGAAGTAATTGTCTAGCTGAACAAGTTGCTAGCTGACAAATATTTTCAATCTAAAACTAATTTGATTTTATTTCAATTTCGAAGTAAACAGAACGAAAAAAAAAAACTAATCACCATATCGAGAGTAATAATCGTTCCAAGACGGTCGAAAACTTCACGTAGAACTTCACGAACGAAATCTTCGACTGTTATCGGCTAGAATTGAACCGTGTCAAACAAAAGACTTCTATCTATCTTTCGTAATGTTATACTTTAACTTTTTTTAAATACGGATATTTCTGTGCACCAATTGTTTGCACTTCAATGATGACTTGTTGTAAAGTGACCATTCTCTAGGAAAATGCTTTTCATCAAAGATCAAATCAATCGAATGTTTACATTTTTCCGAAGAATATTTTCAGTTTCCGAATGCAAAGTTCGAATTATATCGGGCAACTAAATTTGAATTTAACAAAAAACAAAAGGAAAACGAATTTTAAATATCTATCAAACTTCTGATATGACAATATTATGTTTCGCTTGTTCGATAATAAAATTAACAATATATTGAATAAATTCGAAATCTCTCGATTCTTTCTCTTGATTATCATTATCCACAAGTCCTTGCCAATCATCTTGATATTTTCGAAATCGTTGTTTTAGTCGGTCACATATCGATTCTAAAACATATTCTCTTTCTCAAATTTGTTTTCTGGTTTTTTCAAACCTGTTTTACAATTCACTCCGAGCATCATTTTATCAGCAACGAAAAAAAAGTATATTTATATGATTATATCTTTGTTTTTTTTTCAAAATCAAGTGATATATATATATATTATTATATCTTGTTTTAGCGGGCAAGTCAAGTTGAGAATATTATTTATATACAACAAAAGAGAAGAAAAACAAAAACAAAACAGACAAAAGAAAAGGAAAACGTATATTTAAAATAGACATCTATCTATAGAATCATGATATGTTCGTATTTTTTAAGCCATCTTCAATGACTGAGATTAATCGTTGAGCTTCGGCTGATTCCGGTACTTCGTTTTCATAGACATTACCAAATACAACGAGTCGAAGTAAACTAACGGCTTCTAAAAAACAAAACAAAAGTAAACAAAACTTGTTTTTCATTGATCATACCGTAGTATTCTTCTGGAATGTCGACCATATAGACTTCAAAGGTAACGAGGAAAAGAAGTAAAGCTTGTTTAAGCATTCCTTGACCTGTAGCTAATTCACAAAGTGGTTTTCGGCCATAGAAGAGAAAATACGATGATGTTCCGTTGACAAAATCCATGACCGTTAAACGTAGATGCCCGCCATCTTCCGATTCTTTTTCATTTCCTTTCCCATTATCAGTCTAGATTAGATAACAAAAATGTTTTTTCTTTCAACAAAACAATACTTGATTAAGTTCTTTGGTAATTACCTGTTTGTTTTGAATAATAAAACTACAATTTAATGTTCGACATAATTGCATCAAACATAACCGATATGTTAAATCCATATTATCCCGTTTTCTGATTGTAAAATGTTTTGTTAAAATATCCAAAACATTGCCAATGATTTTACTGAATGATGAAATATGTCTTCCACGTAAGAGACCATATTCTCCCGTTAACTAAAAATCAAACCAATCAATATTTAAACTTAACAAGATTTGAAAACCTACGAATTCTTTGCCAGCCATGAACGGTAATTCTTGTAAAATTCCGTAGAGATTAAGATCAGCATTGTTGCTCAACCATTCACGACGACGAGTGTGAGTTTTCGAAAGATATTGTTTGTAGAGTGTTGAATATTGAACTTGACCTTGAATCTGACGAAGTTTGGCAGTGATTGCATCGTAATATGCATCATCTAAAATCGAACAATGTCGAATCAAGTTTCCGAACAAAAATGGTTTTTACTATTTTGATGAATTCGATTGTCATTCTTCTCAATTCGACCGGATTTAGCGCGAATCTTCTGTCGCATATTACGCATTTTAATCGATAATTTACGACAAAGTAATGCCTACGAACGGAAAAATTCAATAAAAAAAATCAAAAAACAATAAATCATTCGACTTACTTCAGGCTTGAGATGATTGCCTTTTTCGGCGAGACACGGATATTTTTTGATCAATGCCAAGCCTATTTTTCGATATTCTCGACCGGTTTTCAATTGTGGATAAGTTTTCATGAAGAATTCAGCCGTTTCATTGATAAATTCCTGTAAAACTTGAGCTGCTTGACCTGAAAACAAAAACATTTATCAAATAAAATAACAACAAAATCCAAAAATCGCAATACCATTTTCTAAACATGTTTGAACACGTTCCGATAGTTCAGGCAGTTGTGGCGGATGAGGTATAGGCGCATAACAACGAACACGGCCACCACTTCGAGATACAGGCGTCATTACACTGCCACTTTCTTCGTCTTCGCCCATGAGACTCATGTTCGGCGTGAATAGAGTGCCGCGTCGTTCAGATACAGGCATCCATTCGGAATCTTCGAATTGAATGTCGGCGAATTCATCTTCACTTTTCATTGAATATTCCATTGAATCGTTCGGCTCGATTTTCGTCATTCGACTCACTGTTCCAAAACGTTTTTTCCCGTCTAATTTCGGGCGTTTCAAGTAGCTCGATCGTTGATGTGTGTCCTCTTCTTCGGACGACGCCTCATCGATTTCGTTATTCGTTCGAATCGTTGTCGAATTCGATGATGAAAGCAGGCCACTTGTCGATGTCGAACTCTTCGTATTCGTTGGCGTCGAATGAATCTTTCGAATATGAATCTTAAATCTCGCGACAGACGGAAACGTCTCCTCGCAACCGTCGACTGGACACGCTACTTCGACTTCTTCGTCTCGATGTCGAATATCCAAATGTTCAACATAAGCTTGCAAACTTCGAGGATAGATATTACATATTGTACAATGAAGTACACGTTGAGTTGAAGACGATGTTGGACTCGTATAATCAACGAGATTGACACGATTTAATGACATCTAAAATATATCGTCAAATTAGAATTCGCGCATTTCAACGACCGCATTAATGGTTTCAAATCTCTAACTTTCGAGTTATTCTATTGTAAGAAGTGAAAACTAAGCTATCTATGCTTCAGAATAGAGGATGCATAAGTGCGCTGCGAACACAATGGATGCACTTTTTCTAACTAAGACAAACGTAAGCCAATAGAAAATAATGACGAGTTATATGATGACATCTGTCGAAAGATTTGGCAAGAAAATAATACTTGACAACATGATGAATCATAAGTAAATCTGGTTTTAGATGTCGACCCAAGAAACCGATGTGCCGGTGCCAGTTGAAAAGATTTCGAAGAATCAACAACGGAAGCAGAAACGTCTTGCGTTGATGCTTGAAAAACGAAAAGAAAAACGAAAAATCGAAAAAGCCAAGCAAAAACAACGTCGTCTTGAGAAAAAGAACAATCCAAATGGTGAACTTGTTCCAACTCGGCATAGTCTCAAGCATAACCGAATGGAGACTTCATCGTGTCGTATTCGAATCTGTATCGATTGTCGATATGATTCGCTTATGAGCGAGAAAGACATCGGTAGTTTACAAAAACAAATCGCTTTTTGTTATTCAGCAAACCGTCGTGCATCGGCACCGTGTCAATTCTACGTAACCAATGTCGACGGTCAACTAGCTAAACGTTTAGAAGTAAACAGTGCACAAAATTGGGACATTCATCTTCGTAATGAACCAATCGAACAAGTCTTTCCTCATCAAGATATTCTCTACTTAACAAGTGAATCCGAAAATGTTCTCAGTAGTACGGAACCATTAGACGAAAACACCGTTTATGTCATCGGTGGAATTGTTGATCATAATTCTCGGAAGGGTTTATGCCATGGTCTAGCTTTGGAACATCAATGGCGACATGCACGTTTGCCGATTGATGAGTTTATTAAGATGAATACGCGACGGGTTTTAGCGTGTAATCATGTCATGGAAATTCTTTTGAATTATATTCAATTAGGTGATTGGAAACAAGCGTTTGAGCAACATATACCAAAACGAAAACAAATTGACAACGATAATGACGATAGTGATGATGTTCCACGAACGGTTTCACCGGGTCATCCGGATCAACCGCAACCGTGTGCAGAAGTTCACGAACGACGAGAAGAAGTTGCTGAAGCTGAAAGTCCACCGAAAATTGATTGATTAATTTCATGTTTTGTTTTTGTTTTCTAGTTTTTGTTTTTTCATATATTTGTTGATTATTTCAGATAGATAATAAATAAATGGCGTCTTCGTCGAGTCGACGTCAACCTCCTCTTCGACCTTCATCATCGACGAATCGAACAGTTCGTACAAATGAACGACGCGTTCAAACACCAGCTCTGTCAACTGATGACGAATTCGGCATTGCCAATGGCAAACAAGTGCCACATCATTATCTTCTCAAATTAATCAAAGGTTCACGTCGAAACGGAATACTTAATTTGGCATCACGTGGTTTAACTGAAGGTAAATTGTCGATGAAAATCGACTATTTATGTAATTAAATTCGTTTGGTTTTCAGTACCCGCAGAGATCTTTCTCGATGAGATTGTCGAAGAAGAAAATCAACAACGACAAAAAGCTAAAGTACCGGATTTCAGTCAGAACGATACCGAAGCTTGGTGGACTCGAGAACCATTGAAAACGCTCGATCTCTCATCGAATTCGTTGACAACACTTCCGAATCAAATCGAAAATCTAGACTATCTACTTGTCTTCAACGTAAACTTTGTTTTTTCACGAATTTCGAACGAAAATATTTTCGTATTTATCTTCATGTAGCTGCAAAACAATCAAATATCATCGATCCCGGATTCAATTCGCGGCTTACGATCATTAGAAAAACTCAATCTCAGTCAAAATCAATTGGCAACATTGCCCGATGGACTTTTCTATTGTTCATCACTTTTATCATTAAATCTTTCGCGTAATCATCTAACAAAATTATCACCTAAAATCGGAGATCTATCCTACATACAAGAATTAGTAAATCACTGAGAAATTTAACTGAATTTGGTTTAGAAAATTTTTCAAATTTAGGATTTATCTGAGAATGAATTCGAGAGCTTTCCTAAACAATTGGGTTTTCTGACGAAAGTAACTAAATTAACATTGGCAAAAAATCAACTTCGAACACTTCCTAATGAGCTCGGTTCACTCTATAGTAAATATAGAATTCTTTGACATTTAAAAAAAATTAAATTAAATTAAATTAGATCTTCGTTCGCTCGATCTCAGTCATAATCAATTAACTCAATTACCTGATAGTTTCGGAGATCTGATAAATCTCGAAGAGATCTATGTAAATTCGAATCGTTTAACAGTTTTTCCATGTTTTAATCAATGTGCACGATTGAAAGTACGAAAAATAAACAAATCAAATCAAATCAATCATTTTCTCTTCCCTAGGAAATTCACTTGGCAGATAATCAATTGACAGAAATCACTGATGGACAACTTGAAAATCTTCTATCATTAATCTCACTCAATGTTCGCGGTAATAAGATCAAAATTTTACCCGAACAAGTCGCGCTCTTACCGAATCTCGAACGACTTGATGTGACGAATAATGATCTAGCCGAGTAGATTTAACTGTTTCCATTGTTTTTCGATTTGATTTATTATTTTTCGAATTTTAGCATTCCATCGAAACTTGCTTTGAATAAGAAAATGAAGAATATCAGCATGATTGGTAATCCATTGAGTAAAATTCGAAAGGATGTTATTCGTGTAAGACAAACGAATGATTTTTCTTGTCAAATATTTTGTCTTTCAGTTGGGCACAGAACAAATTCTCAAATATCTTCGAAATCGTTTGACTGTCGACGATGGAACTGATGATAAGAAAACGTACGATATTCCTCGAGAAACGGAAACTGATGACGAAAGAAAACGTCGTTTGTATACCGAACATCATGTTGTTCGAAGTACGGGAACATTCGATGTTAGTCATAAAAATATTTCGAATCTATCCGACGAATCCATCGAAATTATAACTCGAGAAAAACCGTCGCATGTTAATTTAGCAAAAAATAAATTCACTGAAATGCCAGAAATGTAAGTAAAACAAAAGAATTTCTTTGATTGTCATTAATCTTCTTCAGAATTTTTCTAAGAGAACATGTCAAGGTGAGATTTTGTGTAGAATATATAGAGTTCAAAGGTGATCGGGAGAATTTAATTTCGAATTCATTTGTTAAATGGGAATGGAGAAAATTTGATCTATTTTGTAAATCTATAGATTGACACAATTGTCAGAGTGTTTACTTCATTTGGATATGTCTGCGAATGGATTATTACAACTTAATCCACCTGTTGGACAATTAAAAGAATTACGTTTTCTTGATTTGAAGTGATTAAATCGATTCATTTTCTTGTTTTGTTTTCAAATGTAAAATGAATATTTTCAGTTCAAATCGTCTTACTGATCTACCATCAGCTTTAAGTTCACTTGAACATTTACAAATCATCAATATTTCGATGAATAAGTAAGACCGTTTGCCTTTTCTCGTATTTTCTAATTAAATATCAAATGATTTCAATAGATTCGTTCGATTTCCATCGGTACTCTACGAGCTCAAACAAATTCAAGAAATTCTCGCTCATGATAATCAATTGACCGAACTCGATCCGAATGGAATTCTGAAACTGACTGGAACTCTATGCATATTAAATATACGTAATAATGATTTGCAACGATTGCCTCCTGAATTAAGCAAATGTACATTACTTAAATCACTTGATGTTGCAGGTAATCCATTTAAATTACCACGACCGGCAACAGTTGCTAAAGGTACACAAGCGATATTAGAACATTTACGAAATCAATTGATCGAATGAACACGAAACTGATGTCTTTTAACATGTCGTAGTTTGTCACTGGTCTCTTCTTTTTTGCTGTTGTGTCTGACAAAATAAATAACTGCTAACAGTTTGATTGCATTTTAAACATATGTCATTAGATTTTCATTTTAAATGATTCATAAATAATAAGAAAAATATAGACGAATAAAAAAATGATGTAACTTATATACGTTTGTTGTTATTCTCAGTCAATTATCTTCGCATACGTTAGACTGTCATTAAGACGATTGCACTTTATAGATTAAGTGAAACAAAAAATCGTCGTCGTTCAGAAATTAGATTATTTATTTGAAAACAAAACGGAATATTTCACTGATAAACTATCTCAAGTGATTTCGACGAGCAATGCAAGCTATTGATTCGTTGCGTTTTTTTCTCAAATACACTCAGCATGATAACTGATGAGCTTTATTTACTCGTTTTCGTTGTTGTTGTTATTGTTGTGATGATGTTCTCGTTGAGATATCTCATCGATTTGTTATTAATGTTGATCAAGCAATTTGCATGTTGCATATATTAACATAGCACAAGCTGAACATTCCATTAATAAAGAGTGTACACGCACGTACATACGTACAATTCTTTTCTTCTCTCTTAATCGAAAATTGTGAGCACGAGTGTTAATGTGATAGAGCAAAAAAAAGATCGAATAGATGCCCTATCTGAAATGATGAATGTCGTCGGCAATGAGTGATGTAAGGTGACAAACCCATGATCGCTCTCTTCCTGTCATCACCTGAAGCCCTGCCGTTTTCGTTGTTTGATCTTTCTTTTTTCAATTACAGTTTTGTGCTCATGGGCGCGCACGAGCTCTCACATACACACATTTCTCTCGATCGTTTGTATTTTGTTTCAATTAAAACCAGTCACAAATCATCAGTCATCGATTGATGAGATCGTTCGATAATAAACCGACCGACGAGTCAAACTCTTCTCACTTGTTTTCAAGAAAGTTTCGTTTTACAAATTAGACGCGTGATGAAAATCATTAAAATGTCGCTCGTATATACACATTTATTTGATCATTGTGTGTGTGTGTGGACATTGCGTGCTGTTGATTCAAGAAAGACGAAAAAAAAGCATTAACAGGAAATGAATGAATAAGAGACGAAACGCAATTCGATCACATCATTAGAGAGAGGGAAAAAATGTATTGACCTTGAGAAAACAGCGTGTGAAAAGATCAGATTTTCTAAGCTGTTTTCTAAACATTGAATAGAGAAAAGTCAAGAGACGAAAAATGAATTCATTTGATTCGTTCGACATATTGTCTATTTTCATTACTGATGAAGCTCGCTGCATGATTCAAAAATATGTTCAACTATTTATTTTTCTTTTTCATTACGTATTACCATTGAAATGAAGCAGACTAAAATCTGTCTTGCTACGCGTCAATTACTTTCCATATGTTTATCATATTCGTTGACACCCAATGCTTATCGCACGAAACAATGAACTTGTTTTCTTACCGAGTCTCCTGTCAAACTAATCAGAATAAATAATCATTAACAATTGCAATTAGATATTGACGAAATTCATGTATTGCCTTAGAGGCATTGATTGCAGCAAATATTTGATTATATAAATGTATATCTTGATGGGAATGTTGTTGTGTTTCGTTTCTTGTTCATTTGCATATCTATTCTCAATTTTCTTTTTCTTCATTCAACTTTATGAATTTGTAATAAAATCAAAATGAACTGAACATGAATGGCGGTATCATCAAGTGGAAAATAAACTTTTTCAATTGTCCTTCAGTTCGCTATCTGCGTATATGGAGAAAAAGAAAAGATCAATGTCTGGTTTTCGCCTTTTGACAACGAGATTAGGGAATTCTCTTGGTCGTCTGATGATCGACAGCTCCCGCTGTGAATACTTATCGATTGAAAATATCAATTAGACTGACGCAAAAAAAAAACAGTTTGATGTGTTTTGCTTTTGATTTCAATCATAATATTTAGAAGTTAAGCTTTCCTAATGATCTCCAGAGGGAGATGAAAATTCGTCGTTTTCGTTGGCTTCATTCGTAATACACTTGACCGAATTCTTGCTTTGCTTCATGTGTGTAGGCAATGAAACGGAATGAGGAAACGTTTCAAACGGTCAGCTAAGAGGAATTAACGAACAAGGCTTGTTTAAGTGTGACCAAGCGAAAGGCGTATTAGCGTGATTGATATGTCAAATCTATGTCTCTGATCATTTCAAGCAACGTAATTTGGCGCGTTTGAACAAGCAAAAAAAAAGAACACACACACACTTGTCAATCCGTAAGGATGAAAAACGGAAAAATAATAAATTTCAAAAGAGAATAGATATCTTCTATCTCGAAAATTATCCGGAAAGAACGAGATTAATTTAAAATTCAAATTGAGATCTTCCTCTTATTCATTTGAAAATGTTCTATCCTTAGGGAAAATTTCGCATTCGTTGGTCTAATCTCTATATCACTTAATTCTTACATATACACATACACGTATGCTTATTATATGACTGGCAAATGAGCACGAAAATAAACCCTATTCTCTGAGGCATTTTCGACAATTGCTTTTTGATTACTCGAAACATAAAATTTTTATTGTCACACACGTTCAAATTTTCTCAACTCATGTCTTATCTTGAAATGACGTGTTTTCTTTACATCGAACTGCTGCTGTTTGCTAATTACGTGTAGAGAAAACGGTTTTCTGTTGTTTTCAAAACAAAATGCGCGATATACACTTATTGATAACCTTGACTGAACAAGGTGTGCATGTGTAAATGTCGACGTAAGATTACTCAATCGATAATTGAAGAATCCCATCTGGAGAAGCACGATAAAAAAGAAAACAAATTCAATGTGCGAAATACAGCAACAGCAGCTCAATCGCTGCAATTCACTATTCACGCTTGATATATTGAATGTTCACATCCTCTCTGTCGGTTAGTTTAGCTCTTATGTAATCAATTTATTTCATACAGATCAAACTGAAACAGATTTTTTCTGTTCTATCGGATATCATACGAATAAGAAAAAACATCAGGTTCTATTTGATTTTCACAGATATACAAGACAAAAAATCAAGATGATTTCCTGCAACAGTTTGTTAAATAACACAAATTGATTAATATTCTCCCTCTCTCTCTCTCTTTCTTTCTCTATGCATCGTATCTAATTGTTCGATAAGTTCAACTTTTCGTTTTTTTTGACAAATGATCAATGAAGTGCCATTTTTAACAACTAATTGATCAGTAGTTTCTCTTTTCGTGCTGCAGTTTAACGAAAAGTTGTCATGAAAACAAGAACATTCGCCTTGACCAATGATCGATTCTGTCTCTCGTTTGCTCTCTTGCTTTCTTGAACAACGGTCAAGAAATGACGCAAGTAAACCAATCGGCTTCTTTAAAGAAATTATGTCAATGTTTAACGATATCGGGTTGGTCGCATTTCGTAATCGAAAAGAGAGAAACGGGCGGTGGCGAGACGATGCATACGTAATCTCAAGGTCAAGGTGGAACGAGAGAGAGAGAAAGAGAATAAGAATTCTATTTTTCGTTTCTCTTTCTCTCTCTCTCGTTCTCTCTTTCGCTAACAATTGATATCAGCAAAACTCTTAAGTTTAACGCAACACAATTGTTCAAGCACGCGCACATTGAGCAACAAGAACAACAATAACAAATATCGCGTAATTCTAAGCCCAAGTCTGACGTAAGATAAACCAAACTTTATAGATTAATTGTTTTCGTAAGTAAACGAAAAGAAGCAAATATAATGTAAGTATAAATCATATTTTGATTTATTATCTCTCGATCTATTCAATTGTGATCAATGACAATGAACAACGGGTGGTAAACTTCGATGATAGTCTTCATTTGGTTTTTTCTTCTTCGAAAACTTACATTGAATCTTATATAAAATCTTTGCTTCCATATATTTTAGCTTATCACAAAAGATGATGCATCCTGCTGCAGCTTATTCGCATCATTCAACTGGATATCCAGCATTTTTATCCTATGCGCCTACAGGACAGCGAAAATCTGACTATGGAATGTCACTTCATCATACACATCCATATTTAAACGATTCAATCGGTGCAAATACATCATCCAGTAGTCCATCATCAAACAATAGTTCTGCGCATTTATTATCCTATAGTGGTTATAGTACAGGTCTTGATCTATCTGCACATAATAATAGTCTCAAACGACCACGAAGTGATATTGATGAAGATGAAAATCTCAATGATGACAGTCAACAATCAGCATCACCATCCGCATCGATTCTAGGCGATATTACATCAGTTGCCAATGGTCAAAAGATGCTTCATCATATGAAACATGATTACAATTCAAATGATTTGTTACCATTTAAGAAACGTGCTCGAGCTGTTCCACCTGAACAAAAAGATGCAGCTTATTACGAAAAACGAGCACGAAATAATGAATCAGCTAAACGTTCGCGTGATGCTCGTCGTAGTAAAGAACAGCAAACACAAGAACGTTTGACTTATTTGGAACATGAAAATTCACGTTTATTAATGGAAAATCAAGCACTTCGATATCAATTATCCCAGCTTCATGCTCTATGCGGTGTATCCAAACCATTACAATAGAAATCTCTCATTTGTTTCATAAACAATCTTTTTTTTTGTTTTTCTCATGTCTTCTATTTTTTTTGTGTGTTTAAAATGGAAAACGAAACAAATAAATATATATATAGTTTATTACGTTATTCAAACGGAATTTTTCTTCTTCTTTCGATTGCCTGCAGGTAGTAATGAGCTCAAGTGTCCAGTGCTCAACTTGCCCACTGTGTTTTCGAGTGGTTGAGACAAACAATACAACTACATGACATCCCGTGGAGTTCAGTCATCCATCATCGGAAGTGTGTGACATTTTTGTCTCTTATTCTTCTTCGTTCTTTTTTTATTTAGCAAAGAAAAAAAAACAAAACATAACAAAACAAGAAAATGACGTATTATGATCGATGTTTCAATTCTTCTAATGCAGTCATATCATTTTCTAAACGAACGAAAAACAAAAGTCAATCAATCAAATTCAAGTTTTTTTTCTTGTCACATACTTCTTCTCGATGCTAATTGATCGGGATCACCGAATAGAAGTGGATACGAACGGCTTACATTCAACGCTGATGTATATTGTAATGGTTGTTTTAATAAAAGATCAAGTTCATGACGTAATTGTGCTTCTTTTCGTTGAATATCTTTTGTATTGGCTTGTTTAGCTTTTTCAATATCTCTATAATTTATTCGAAAATGTTTCTTTCTTTCGTTTTTCTCAATGATCGGATAGGATATTACCGAATGTTATCGTCTAATTCAATATCTAATTCTTTTGCTGCTTTGTGATACCAATTGGTTTCATTAGCAACTTTAGCGGCCTGATGATGTAATTTCGATATATCAGCAGCGAGACGAACGCGTCGTTTCAAACTCGAAAGATAATGTGCTTCGATCGGAAACGTTTGAAGATCTTCGTCTTGAAACGAAAGAATGAAAAATTGAATGAATTCATGTCGATGATCATACTTCGGTTGAGTGTTTTGATGATTTTTCGATAGAGAAATAATTCTTCCGGGCAGATAAACATCACACTCAAACCTTCACGTTCAGCTCGAGCTGTTCGACCACTACGATGAACATAAAGCTAACAAAAAAGATCAAAGAAATTTAATTTATTTTGAAGAAGAAAAAAGATTTACTTCAGTCGATCGTGGAACTTGATAATGAATGATATGTTTTATATTCGGAATATCTAAACCACGAGCAGCAACATCCGTAGCAATTAGCAAACCATTGTCCGATTCTATTATTCATTTCGAAATGATAATTTCTCAAACTATTTGTCACATTTGTTTTTTTTACTTGAAAATTTTTCTAAATTAGTCAATCGTTGTTTTTGTTCCATTTGCGCATGTAATGGCAATGGATTTCGTTTTAGAATAGCTAAAATTGATTGCAAACGTTTGATACAATCGATACTATTCGTAAATATCAACGTTCGACCGGGATATAACGTTAGAAAATAATACAAATACAAATCCTACGAAAAGAAACGACACAAAACTAAGATCGATTGTTTGTTTGATTAACTCAACGAACTTTCTCTTCTAATGAACAATTAACACGAGCTTCGGTTAATGTTTCAGCTAGACCGAATTGTTTAGTTAGATCGATTATTTTTGGTTTAGCATTCATTCCGACAGCGGAAATTAATGTTGCTAAATAGATTGAAAATAGATAAACGAATTGAATTCGATGGTAAACAAACCGAGTTTATCTTGATTATCATCTTTCTTCTTTGTTTTTTTAGATTTTTTTTGATTGTCATTTGTTGGATCGGGTTGAAGAAGAAGTGTAGCTGAGAAAACAAATTTTTGACGCGTTTGATTCGTATTGTCACTAATGAGAAATTAGAAAGATAAATAAATGACTTGTTGAAATTGAACTCACTTATTGAGAAGTTGAAAAATCTTTTCTAATTCATCGAAATGTCCTTTTTCAATCATTCGATCAGTTTCATCAATGGCCAAAAATCGAAGATTTGACATATCAGTGATATGTGGATTGTTCTATGAGATAAAACGAAGACGAAACAGAGTGTCAAAAGACATGACACCTCGTTTTTTTTTTATATCTCACTTCTTCTAACAATTCCCAAAATCGACCGGGTGTGGCAACGATAATTTCCGGCTTTTGAGATAACAAACGTTCTTGTTTTTGAGTCGACATACCACCAACAACGACTGCAGTCTAAAACAAAGATAGTTCAATTTTCAGTAATTAATTTTCTATGTTTTGTATACTTTGAATTTTGTATAACGACAAGCTATTTGAATATGAGATTTGATTTGAACAGCTAATTCACGTGTAGGTGTGAAAATTAGAACGGTGAATTGTTCATAAGACATCTGAAGATTAAATATTGATTTGTTCGACAAAAATATGAAATTACTTCATTCGATTCTAATAATTGTGTCATATGAGCTAGAATTGGAATTGCAAATGCGAGTGTTTTTCCACTGCCCTAGAAAACAGATTTTTGTATGTTTTTTTTTGTTAAGCTAAATTTACTGTTTCAGCAGCACCAATGATATCCGAACGATCACGGATTGCAGCTGGTAACGTTAAACGTTGGATAGGCGTTGGACCATAGAATTTCTGTTCGACCAAAGATCGAACGATATTTTCAGGTACACAAAGATCCGTCCAAGTTTTAGTCGCTTTTTCTATTTATCAAAAAACAAAATGTCAAATTCAAAAACGTCAGACAAACAAAACTATACCAATTGTGTCCTGATCTGCATTTGTTTCAGTTTCAGTTTCAGCTGATTTATTTTCGGTAGATAATTGAAGTGCTGATGTTGCATTCGTAGTATTCGAACGTTTATTTTTCTTTTTCTTATTCTTTTTTTTGTTTTCTATTAAAAATGAGACGAAAAAACTAATTTTAAATAAATTTCAATTGTCGTTCGAACTTTTCTTTGGTGTTTCAACTTCTTGTTCAGTTTCAACGGCATCAATTTTTCGTTTCTTCTTTTTCACTTGAGTATTATCATTTTCCTAAACAAAAACAATTGATTTTATTCACAAGAAATTTGAGTTGACAAACTTCATTATCATTCGTTCCAGATATTTCACGCCAACAAATGAAACCCATGCCACGCATTTTTTCATAGTTAGGCGCTGAATCGAACTCATCATCATCGAAATCGGACATCTGCAAAATGAAACAATCAACTAGTTGTTTTGGAAAATAAGAATGAATGAAATGTGCTCTATGTTTTAGTATTTATATGAAGATAATCGTTCGTTTTCTTTGAACATAATAACAGAAAAAGAAAAGAAAAAAAAATTTGGAATTTCAAATAAGTAAATAAATAAATAAATGAACGAAGAAAGAAATGCACAGAAGAATGATAAGAAGAAAGCCGAGCACATCATTTCGAAAGTGAGATTTCGAAGAAGACAAACGAAAGAAAGAAAGAAACAGATCAAGAACATAATACAGACAACCAGTTGCAAACATATAGACAAATAGAAAATACAGATTTGTTTGTTTGTTTATTAGTTAAATGTATGATAAGGAAATAAAAACCGGGGAGAAAAAGGGAACAAAAAAAAACATGAAGAAATGATTATTTAACAGAAGGTGGTGGAGTTAAAAGAGAAAAATATTGATGTAATGTATCTTTAATTGCGTTGGAAATCTGTTGTGATGGTGATGTTGTACATTCGACTAAACATGGATAGAGAGCGATTAATTGATGCCAGATTGTCAATTCGACTGAATCTTTAGGTGCGCGTTTCAATGCGCCGATTAGAGTACTTAAGGCTTTTAAAACCGAAATCATTTCTGCCGTTCGTGGTCTAAAAAATACAAGAATCAATACCGAATCATTCGATTGCGTAGAAGTCGTTTTGTTTTGATTATCATCAAGCATGCGTCCGATCCCCGATGTAGCTAATACATGTGTGTGCATGAACATGCAGTTTGAATGAAAACAAATCGAGTTTTAGTTTTGTTGACAAACAAAAGAAAACCAAGACTATTGGCAATCGATTTGATGGGAAGAAGAAGATAAACTTACGAAAAAGGAGTTAAGCTGTTGTGTTTGATATTGACTGATCCAGCGACGAGTTCGAGATTGTCACTACTGTAAAAAAGTCAACAACAAGCCTCACTCGTTTATTCGTATGTTTAAGAACTCATCGTAAAAAGAAAACGAACGATAAAAACAAAAAAGATTCAACTGTATTTCGCCCTTGTTCAGTCAAGAATCTATTTTGAGGATAATAAAAGATCGAAATTTCTAAATCTTACCGTGGCAATGGGCATTTGCCGTGTAAACGTTCATCATGAGCATATTTTTGAAGAATTTCTTTGCAACGTGTTAACATTGAACTGAGTGCAAGACGTGTTATGATCATATTTTCATTCGAAGAAGAAGTAGGTTCATTGATAAATGAATATTTTAAAAGAGTTTCGAAGCAGATTTTCGAAAATTCTTCTCGTAAACGACGAGCTGAATCGATATCTATGAGAAATATTCGTGTACAATGAGAAATTTTCGATTCGAAATGAATTCATACCAATGAAATTATCTGTCGTACATGAGTAAATCGAACCTCGATTGAGAATATTCAATATTTTCGTAATGAATGGTTCAGGAAGAACATTTGCATACGGTAAAATATCATCACGAATTAATTCGATTGCCTATCGAAAACAAAACAAAGTCTTTTCAACGAACAAATCATACGATTTCGTCATACTTGACAATCGATTGCTTCATCTCGTTGAAGATCTTCAATGGGAATATCTGCTGGTGCCACACTGAAATGAATTTCAATTGTTATTAAAAATCTATTTTTTAATTCTCTTTCTCAAATACCTTTTCGAGAACAGAAATTCATCAAATGTCTTGGCTAATTCTGTCCACATGCTCTCGAATGCATTGCCTAGGAGAGAAGAAAACAATAACGTTTCATTTACAATCGAAATTCGATGATCTCTTACGATGTTTTCGTGCAACAACAAGTCCAACTTTGAGTACACGAAATAAACATTCAATCGCTAATTTCCATGTTGACGAACTCGGACAACTGTATTTCATTGTCAATGGAACTTGTAATGTCTAACACGAAAACAAAACGAAATTGATTCTTTTTTATGAGAAACAAAATTTCTACTACTTGAATAATTGTTTGTAATGTTCCGTTTTCGATAACTGATGGATTATCAGCGACTTCTTCATAGAAACTAACTGTTAATCGAAGAATTTTCTCACTAAATGGAACGAAATTCACGTTCGAATTGCTGGTTGATTGTTTGTTCAAAGGATATTTTTTAATTTGTTCAGTACAATCGAATACAGGTGGATTAATTGCATATAGAACAAGAACAAGTAAACGTTTGAATACGATCGGTAGAAGTACCGATGCATGAGTTGATTTTGTTAATTCAATTTTGAGATTTTTATAAACAAAGTCCATAGCTTTGTATGCTGATTCTTGTAGAAGAGTTAGATTAACATCGGTTGGAATGAGATATAGAGCCATATCGGAATGTATAGGTACGGCTAAGACTCGTTCGATAATGGTTGCAAATTGTTCGAAATGTTTTTCATTGGTGATGAAATCTGTTGACCAAATATGAGAGATTAAATTAGGAAAAATATCGATAAAAAATGTGAGAAAATTTTGTGAGGGTATATTGGAATCGTAACGATCGATGATGATGACACGTTCAGGTGGACAACGACTACAACCATGACCGATATTTAACCAGACTTGCCAAGCTTGTTGCCAGAGTTGTCGATCGTTGGATGGAAGAACTTTTTTCGGTGATGATGTATTCGAAGGAACGTTGACAAGATCATTGAAACTTTTGAGAGCTGCAAGAGCGATTTCAGGATTTTTTGCCAGTGCTGATTTTTCGATGTTCGTTAGAAGAACATGCCAAACTTTAGGAAAATCATCTGAAAATATATTCATTCATTCATTTATTGAATGAATTTGATGATTTTCGAACAAAAAATCCTACCTAATTTTGCAAGAAAATCCTTTTTAACTTGTACTGTTCGCGTAACGCCAGCTAAGATCATAACATACGTTTCAGCCCATTGTTTTTCCGGTGTATCTCTCGAATGATGCATGAGAATATCTTGTCCACCAGATGATTTCGATAATTGTTGTTGCTGTAATTGTTCACGTTCTTTCGATGCCGTATAAAAGAATTGTTCGACTTGCTCGAATAAAGGAAATAGAACCTGCCAAATAAGAATACTCCATGCGCCCGTACTCAACAATTGCCCGTGCGATGTAATCATGGTAAATAATGTTGATGATGCTGATTTTCTTATTGCTGGACGTTGATCCATAGTTAATTCACTCAGTTTTCGATAAAGAATCATCCAGAGTTCTTCGATCGATGTTAGATTATCGTAGATTTCATTTGGATCGAGATAATCGTTGACATTTTTCAATTGATGTTCTTGTTCTTTCATACGAAAGAGATAATCAGTCATATTCCAAAGTAAACCAATAGCTGACAGCGCAATATTAAGATCTTGTTCTTGAAAACCGAATTTAGCTACGACTTTAATGAGAATACCGAGATAACAAATCGGAATTGTCGAAAGAAAATCAGTGACAACTAATTGTAAACATTGTTGTGCTTGTCGAATAAGTGAATCATTATGTTCACGTGTAATCGAACCGATAATATTCAAAATAATTGGCCAACCTGTTTGCAATGTTGGACCATTATTCGTGAGAATAGCTAAAGTAGCTTCGAGCTGCTTTTGTCGAACATCGAAATGTTGTATGAGTGATAGTTCATGAAGAGAAATGATTATCATATGTAAAAGACGTTCATTATCGAATAAACTTTGTTCGTATTTAAATTCGAGAGCATTTCGAACGAGTGATGTCAACGCTTCGGTGCCCCATTCACGCATACGTGGATTCGTATGTTGACAAACATCGAGTAAATGTGAAGCTATTGGTTTCCACCAAACTTCGATTCGATTGAGATTTGCTCGGCCGGTTTCAAGAATTTTTGCTATAGCAAATAACGATGGTTCACGAACGATAATGGCGACTTCCATCGATTCAATACTTAAACGTATAAGTGCATCAATGAGATGATGTAAAGCAACATCATCGAGATAAACACTCGATTCGAATAAACGTGAAAGCATCGATGACAAAATCGGAAGATCAGCCATGGCAGCCGTTGTAACAACAGCCGATGAATTCGCCATTGGCGTTGCACCATCAGCATTAGCTATTGTTCCAACATGTTTCAATGTTCCACCAGTTGATGGTTTAAAACCAATAATCCAAACGAGATGTTGAAGTGTTGTTAAAATTAAATGCCAAGATGTGCCAAGAATACTTCCGTAACAATGAGCAACAGATAATAATGTTCGCATACAATGAATATTCTTCGATGTTAACATAACAGCGGTTTGATTCGTTGCAGGTGATGAATTAATCAATGGTAATGGTGTACCAACAATGACGACTTGCTGTCGTTCGTATTCACTGGCCGTTGATGAATCTACGCTTGTTCGTGCTGTTAATTTTTGTAATAAACTTTGCTGTTGCTGTTGTTGTTCGTTATTTTGTTGTTTACTTAATAAATGAATATTATATTGTGGTGGCAATGCCATTTTACATAAACATGTAGCAAATGCATCGCGTTGAACATTCATGCCAAGCATTCCACATAGAGATATATATGTTTGAAAACCACGTAGAAGTAATTCACATGTCGTATCATCATAACAAACATCATACAAAAGTGTAAATGTAACAAGTACACTTGACCATGTACAATTCACAACTTCCATACATTCGTTTCGTTCAGTATCTGTTAGACTTTCCAAAGGACGTAATTGCGTTGGTGTACGTAATTGTGAACCAGCAATTGTATCGCCACGCATGCCACTACCTTCCACAATTGCATGGACAGCTCGAACAAGTTCGAGCATACAAGCATACGCAACAACAATGCCGTACGAATCAGGAATAATAGGACAATCGAATTTTTCCCAATTTTCAACATAGACAGCCTTGGCTTGACCTTGTGTGTAGGTTACATACTGTGGGACGACTAAATTTCGATAAGCAAAAAGAATCGTATTAGCTGCGCCAGCTGTGCCATTGGCAATGTTCGATGAATGAGAATTAGTACTATCTAATTTTGATGTTGTACTTGCATTTGATGCTAAAAATAATATTTAAACAAAAATGTAAATTCAATATTATTATTCTTTGTTTACATTTTTTATCCGAAGCAGTTGAATTCGTTGATGTTGTTTGTCCACTAGTGCCCGATGAATTCGATGAGATAGTCGCACTATTGAAAAACGATTGAACATACGAACTAAACAAAACAATCCGAATATGAAAATAATCCAACATATATCCATCGAAATCAAACCTAATCGCATTGGTTAAATCTCGTAGAATTTTACTTGAATGTTGTTGCATATCGTATGATAAACAAAATGATTTAATTAAATTCTGATGAATGATTATCTTATGTATACATTCGATCGCTAATGATCGTTGCCAAACAGGTTTATCAGGTTCGAGTAATTTAATTAATAGAGATAGAAAGATTTCACATTCAGTTATTAATAAAGAAAAATAGAATCGAATTAATATACAAACAACACGTAATAAACGTGCGATGAGAGGAAAATAAGCGCTATCATAAGTTGAATTCGAATTGGCATTTGATGAAAGATTAGACATTGGATTTGAATGTTTGGCACCTGGAGAAAATAATTTAATAACTAACGGTGAAACACGTTCCTTTAATAAATAACGAAATTCAGCGTGATGATGAAAAACAGGTGCATAATGAGTGAGAATAGTTTCGATTAATTCAAGAATTAATGTTCGTGTTATTTCAGTTAAACCAACTAACCATATTGGTTGATCACCGTTGATTAAATAGCAAAGATCTTGAAAAAGAAGATATGCATCTCGAGCATACGGACGTAGATTATCGATATTTGCTGTTGTTAAATGTTGTTTTGAAAGATCGGAATTTGTATTCAATTGATCTGAATGAGACATATGTATGAATCGATGGATATCGATGAAAACGAAATTGACTTACCACCGGCTGATGTATATTGAGCATCTTCTTCGATAACTCGATCATAAACAGCTGTAACTAATTGTCTTACAGCAGCTATAGATGTATTTACAATAGTTGGATCTCTACTGAAACATAATCGAAACGTAATAACAAATAACTAAATAAAAAATTAGATAAAATCAGTCCAAATGTCTGCTTTTTTGAATTACTGTTGCAAGTGTACTATGAACGACAACAGATGTTGTATTAACAAGTAAGAGAACAGTTTGTAAGATTTTTAATTCCTCAGTTTGTAATTCACATAATGCACTTAAGACATTGACGATGATTGCTGCCGATGCCTAGAAATGATTTATTAAAGTTCTAAAGATCAACTCTCATTTCAATTTCGTACTTGATTGACAATATGATGTTGAAGTAATTTTTGTATTGATGCTAAACATAATTGAACAATTTTAACTTGTTTCGTATCACAACCCAAAACAAATGGTTGCAAAATATCTACACTTGCATCTCGCATAACTATAACAACAAAACGAAATATGAATTCATCTCAAATTTGTAAATCGCACCTATATTTAAATTGTCTTTAATTGTCGTATATTCACGTAATTTCATATTGCATGCTTCTGCTGCCTGAAACGAGAAGTTTTCATTTTTAAACAAATTGAATAAAACTCGAGATTCGATTTTACTTCTTTAATTGGCGGATATTTTTTCTTCGTTTCAGTTGATAATAGACGAAGATCAGTCGATAAACTATTGATAAGTTTTTGTAGAATACTATGACTATCACTCGATGGAGTAGCCATAATATAAAACACTCTAGAAATCAATCGAAATTAAACATCAACAAACAACAAAAATCTATTTAGAAAATTTTTCGTCAAAAGTCAAATCAACTTCCATGTTTTGCGCTCTCTCAACCAGCCACATCACTCGTACGAGTGATTCAAAAGACTACGGATTGGATAGAGTATTTTCATCGTTTGTCAACAGATGTCGAGATGTATCAATAGCAAACAGCAAAACAAATTTACAATTCTACTATTTATTTCATTAGAAAAAGAAAACGTAAACGTACCTATTTCACAATTTTTAAACAAACAACAATAACAATATGAATTAATTTCTTTTACAGAGACAAAACTATTTTCCTAATTAAAGAATTTTTAATCCTGATTCAATTTCTCTCAAAGCCGAGAGAAGAACTTCTCGTTTATTAATTGTCGATGATTGTGTTTGATCCGTTGAAAGTTTAGGTCCAAAATAAGGTCGAATAAATTGCACTTCGTCGTGCATAACAAACGATGATGACGATTTCTTCGGTGAATCAACTGTTTGTTTTTGTAAAACAAATGCTGACAACGGAACTGTTGTTCGACCACGACCTACGGACGTACTACTTTCAGTCATTGGTATATAAGTTCGATTCGAAAATGGAAAATAGACTTTCGTTGAATTCGTCGATGGTTTGTCATTGAATGACGAAATGTATTTAGCACGTTGAGAGAAATATTTCGAATCATTCATCATCTACAAAAAAAAAAGAAACAAGAAAATTTTCATTCTTATTCGTTTTGCTTTCTTTAATATCACAGAAAATCTAAACATACTAAACAAATGAAATTAACAACAGTTCAATCATAACAAAGAAGAAGAAGAAGAAAAACAAACAAACAAACAAATAACAAGAGAAATCTTATTTCGAAAAAAGTAATGTGACATGTCTATGATGTTTCTGCGTGTGTTCATCATACCATTTCAACCAGAATGAATTTTTCGAATGAAATTTCAAGATTTGTTCATGAACATTGCTTTGTAATTCGGCGTAGGCGTAGTATTCGTGTGGTCGTTTCAAATGTTCTAATTTTAAACTAAGTAAATTCGGTATGGAAGCAAAGATTTTATCGAGAAAATTTAATTTCGTTCGATAAACTTGCATTTTATATGTTGTAAAAATCAATGAAAGAATTTTTATTTGAGAAAAATAGGAAAAAAAATAATCGGTCAAACGTTCGTCGAATTGTCGAACAGTAAGTCGATGTAAATGTTCGAATATCGAATGAATTCGTATTCGAATATGTTGACTTGTAATGGATAAAATTTGCATGAGATAGAAATGATCGAGATCTAATTCTCGAAGATTCATTGTTAATAGACAAAGTGGTTGTGGAATATGACAGCCATGTTTAACACTATCACGAATTGTTAATTTTCGAACAGTTTCTAGACAAAAAAAAATAAAGACGTTTTTATTTTGAAGAAAGAAGACAAATGAATTTTACTTAATTGAATATTGTATTCATGCAATTCATTTTCTTCGGGATTGAGACTAAAATGTGGAACTTGATAATTGATCGAACGTAAACGAGGCAAATATCGTTCGATTGATTGAAATAAAACAAGATCATAGATATTCATATGTAGAGTTAAATGTTCGACAGTATCCCATTGATGATAGTCAATTGATTTGTCGAGATAATGAATCGATTGAAAGAAATTTCGTTGATAGATTTCCATATGTTGAAATGTATACGGCAGAGAAAATATCTGTCCAATGTCTTTCGAAAAACAAAAGCCGATATTTCGGCAAAGAGATTTTTTTATTAGAAATTTCAAATCGGTTTTATCCGATGGAAATTGTTCGATGGGTATTAAACGAAAATAGAAATTGAATTTTTTCAAATCAGTTAAATGATGAAAAAACGTCGATGAATAACCATCGATCGAATGAAACGGCCATTGATAATCTTGAGTATGAATATCGAGCTGTTCGAGATGACTGTTGATTTGAAGGATCAATCGATGAAGATAGATCGAAGGCATAAGACCTTGATATTTGAAAATTTTCAATGAATTCAATGGAATCAGATGTGGTAATGCATTAGTCAAATCTCGGCCACGATCATCGACTAATACATCGCATTCGATTAAATTTGGTAGATAGTACAAAAGAGGAGGCAGATCTAATAATTATAGAATTGATTAATGAAACTAAAATAAGATTTCTATTCTACCATGATCGAATTTTAAATGAATTGTTAAATGTGTTATGGAATAACAAACTGTCATTACATGTTGAGCATATGTATATGGAATCGTTCCTATGAGAAAAACAAGCAGACTTTTCTTTTTCAATACTCCAATCATCATTCAATTCGTTTACCTGTAATCACTAAATTTCTTACGGGTATATTTTGTACACAAAATGGTAATTGTTCATTCCAACCGAATATATTTTCATCGACAATAATCTCGATTCTATCAAACCATTGTAAACGATTATAATTCAAAAATTTCTGTAGAATATCTCGACTTTCATTGGGATTAATTAAATGCATTGTTAATGAATCGAGATGTTGAATTTGATACTTATGAAAGTATTCGATTTGTCCATGGTAATAAAAACTACCTAATCGAATCGATGTTAAAATCGATTTGAAATCACTGAGAATATCTTTTACAAATAATTGATAGGTAACAAAATTTGTATGTGTAAAATCGAGTTGAGTGAGCCGATGATCTTTTTGTAGATAAGTCGATAGAATTAAACGAAAATGTTTATTCAAATGAAAGAATGATACGAGAATTTCGATTGATGTTAAATAATCGAAAATTAACATGAATAGTTCAATACTCAAATGTTCGAACGATGTTATCGACATGTTCACGTTTTTAAATAATAAATAAGTAAGAAACACATCGATCGCTCGATTGGGGATCGAAATGTGCGAACGATGATGGTTGTAAGATGTCCTTAGTATCTAATCGAGAGATATAAATAGAAAGAATGAAAGAAATATGTCAATAAGAATGTGTTGATTTTATATATTTATGTTTTTTTTTCGTCCGTCTACTATTGATGATTTATTCGTACATGAATCATAGTTTGGTTTCGATCGAATTAAAATAGATTTTCGATTCGATGTCCTTAAAATCGTTGCGTAAATATTTATTGTTTTTGAAAACGAATATCGTATAGAGAAGAAACGTAATTTAATTCAATCGAGAATCTGTTTCGAAATAGAAATTACGTCTGAGAAAAAAAACACGAATCTATTTTTACTTAATTTGTCGAGCAAGCAAATAGAAAAAAACGAAACGAAATGGCGATCAACTGAATAAACAATTCAAGGTCCATGTCAAACACGCATTCAACATGCTCACAAATAATGATTATAAGAATACAAAATCCATATACTTGTAACACAAGATGTTTTTTGGGCTAAAAACGATTAGCTTTCGAGTGGATGAAATAAAAAGAACATGACTGATCGTGTTATATTTTTTATGGTAGACCGTTTGACTCTCGTTAACGGTGGATGATTCTTCGACTAATAATATATGTATTTTCCAATTCTAAAGTCCATTCTGTCCACACATGTATGACGTGATTGAATTCAATATCAAAGGGCAAGTTTTTTCTCTCTCTCTCTCTCTTCTTGCGTATATACATTTTATACAATGAATCAACGTTTTCGTCATCATATTACAAAGCATCTTTTTTTTTCTATATATGTATGTGTGTGTTTTTTTTCTATGATTCAAAAAAATCTTCATCGATCATATACTCAGCGCATGCTCTGCCCACTTTTTCGTACGCACACCTCTGCCGTTAGGGGTGTGTTCTGTTCTGTTCTGTCAGAGGGCGGGGCATGGTCCATGCATGTTTTCTTTCTTCTTACACACGCCAACCGTGCGTGATTATCGACTGACAGTCAAAGGCGCACGCGTTGAATGCATGACGCGTTTGAGTTTCTTCCTCTCTTATTCGCTTCGCATTTGCACAGTTCAGACATTTGTTTGAAGTCAGTCGTACCCAAACACACGCATCCGCACACACACACAACACACACACTCGACTATTTAAAGTTTATTCTTAAAAAACAAAAAACGTACCGTTATTTGTGATTCAACTTTCATCATCGGTTTCATCAGTCAACTGCACCACAGAGTTAAATCAATCAAATCAATCGATGGACACATCGTCAACGATGGATACTGTACGTTCATTTTAATTGAACAAAAATTAGAATGATGAAATCATGTTTTTTTTCTTCTTCGGACTTTAGACTTACTCAGTGAGTATGCAAGACGCTGAATTATTGCTATCATTCAGCACACATGCAGAAAAACCAAAGAAATTACATCCAAAATTCCGACCAGTAAGTTCAAAACAATCGTATTATTTTTCCCCAATTAATTTTTTTTAAATTTTTCTAGTATCCTAGCGAGCCAATTCATTCTTCATGCTCGTCATTTGGTAATCTAACACTCTCACATCATGTTGAAACAATTCCACGTTCAGGTTCATTGTCATCTCAATCTGATGAATCATCATCAGATATCTCATCAACTCCCTGTACATCTCCTTGTCCATCATCAAGTGAAGATAGTCAATCATCGACTAGCACGAATATCACTCGAACTAATCCCGAATATCATGTTCTCTATGTTAATCTCAATGGTGAATATGTACCTATTGCCCAAACATCGTTTATTGTCCAAACGCCCATTCAAAAAATTCAAACATCAGTACCGAAACTAGTGACAACAAATACGAAATCTTACTCAACTGAGAGAAAGAAAAATTATGCTTGCACATATACTGGTTGTCAAAAATCTTATTACAAATCATCTCATCTCAAAGCACATATTCGTTTACATACTGGTAAGCTTGACATAGTTGTTTTTTCCCACGTAGTCAACATGATTGATAGAGAACTGCGTTCGTTCGTTACAAAATGACGTTGGGTGAAAAAGGAGATAACTGTACCTATTTATTTTTTCGTTCTCTGTTTACAAGGGTAATGAAAGAGGATATTTGTGTATGCAATTAAAAATAGAAACATATATATATATAAATTGTGTCTCGATATTAATTTGGTTTTTTTCTATTTATTTCAGGTGAAAAACCATTTTCATGTGCATGGGCTAATTGTGATAAAACGTTCGCTCGATCGGACGAGCTCAGTCGACATCGACGAACACATACCGGCGAAAAGAAACATGTCTGTTCGGTTTGTCAAAAAGCGTTTATGAGAAGTGATCATCTAGCCAAACATCAAAAACGCCATCAGAAGAAATTAACATTATCCTAGAGACTCGTTCGATAATCTATGGTTAATTTATTTTCACAACTCGGGAACAATTCTTTGATATTGACTAGTCAAAATCATAAACCAACAACACGCAAATGATACACATTTATCTTTTGTATTCTATAGGCTGTAAAACATGTAGAAAAACGAAGTTTTTTTTTGCCGACATTTACACTTGTGTTTTTTATCTTTCTCTCCTACGTTGCGCTTGCCATTTCTGTGTGTGATTATGTATAGTTTTGTTTATTTTTTTTTGTCTGTATACGTGACAATGGAAACAGTTGTTTTTGTTACACGGATATAAACTTAACAATCAAGAAAAAAAAACAACCACCACCACCACCACATGCCTGTCTGAAGATTATTAGATCAATGGAGGAACATCGGGATCATCGATAAAGTCCGATGAATTTTCTCGTTCTTTCGGCGGACTAGATTTGACTTTTGTCTGCGAAGACTTTCGATTTTCTTTGACGATTTGAGTATAGTCAACAGTTGTTGATGGATCTTTGCCGAGTTCGAGATACGTCGACGAAGGACTAAACAGAAATAGAAAGAAAAACTAAAAGAATACTCGGCAAGGACAAATACGCACGTTGTTTTATTATTCAAAGGCGGTTTATATGCAATGGGCGTATTCGTCGATTGTTTTATATTCATCTGAAAAATAAATATTGATGAAGATTGAATTCGAAATAAATTAATGAAATAATGAAACCTTAGGCATTTTGATTACCAAATGTCCTGTAATTTTCGAACGTTCAGCTGACGATAAAGTCACATTGACTTCTTCAGGCAATACCAATTGTAAGACCTTGATAGATTTCCCTAGTTGATCATTTTCAATTGGCGTTTTCCTACTTTTCCTTTGATTGTCACTCGAATATATTCAGGCTGTACATCAACATCAATTAATGATGTATCCAAATGACGAAAAACAGATATATCAAGGATTATATATCGATCATCATCGCTTTCTTCTAGCCGAAAATCGACTCTGAAAAACAGCAACAAAAAAACAATGAAAATGTTTGTTGAGAATTTTACTTTGGTTCATTGCAATTCAATGGTCGATCATCGTCGCCGAAATATTGTCGAACTGGTTTCGGTTCAGATTTTGTTCTAGAAAAAGAAATTCAAATAAAACCTTCGGAAAACTGTCGAACTCAAAATCAAACTCTTTCGTTTCTCGTTCTCGTTTCTTTTTCAAAGCTTCGTGTGTTTCAATACGTGATTCAGGTGTATATTCCGCTTGTCTTTCCCAATAACTATCAATTTGAATAAAAATAAAATCTAATTTCAAACAAAACAAAAATACTTTTCATCGGAATCTCGTTCTGCTTTTGTTCGTGCTAATTCATTGGCTTGTGCTTTCTGAAATAACTCAATTGACGTTAAATTTAGCGATGTCTCAGCTTTTCATTACTCGTTTCTCGGCATATTGATCATCGAGTTCATCGATTCTTTTCGAAATTTTGTCGTATTTCTGAATAAATTTGATAAAAAAATTCTTTGATCATTCGATGATTACAAAAAGAAATAGATCGAACTTGTAATGCTAAAATTCGTTCGGTTTTTGAAATTTCATTTCCATCTAATCTCTGCAAAATGCAAGTTTTATCATCAAAACAATTGACTTTTGTTTTTCATTTCGAACTCACGTTCAATTGCGGCAGAGTAGCAATAACATAATCTCGGTAACCTTCATGATCTACACATGGATTTCCAGTAAGATATCTATCAATTCAAATAACTGATAAAACAAATCAATTCATGTTTTTGTATTCTTACAAATCGGCAAGATGAATATTATCTCGAAGATTTTCTACTGATGATAGAATTCCGATAAAATTCAATGTTAAATCGAGTTTAGTCAATGATTCACATCCTAAAAAATTCTTCAATCAATGTTTTATATGATAATTATCGAATTTACCGGAGAGATTTTCAATGTATTCGATATTGTTCAAAGCGAGATTGATATATTCTAATTTTTTTAATCGACCAACATTTTCTTTAAGACAAAATACGAACCGATTGATTAGACTAACAGAAATGAGTGATAGCTACCGATTTTTGAGATGAGATTGCTTTGTAGATAAAGAATCCGTAATTCTCGGCACCATTTATCCAAATATTCAATTCTGCCAATGATTTCAAAATGACTAATGCGATTGTAAAAAAAACTAATGTTTTTACTTTTCAATATCTTGCTGATGCAATGAGACTTCTTCTAATGTCGATAGTTCCCCTTCGTTATGTTCGGCACGTTTACGGATTAAATTTTCTGTGACTAAATTCAAAATCTTTTACAATCAAGAACTAGAAATGAATTATTTTTACTCACTAAACACCATAACTGATAGTTATTAATTTCTGAACACACGTGGTGAAGGTGAAGAGAGTTCACATCACTTAGCAGTATCCTCTATTTCTCTATCGATCTGACCCCAGATGTCGTCACAAATCAGCATTTGAGTTCAAAGGGCTATTCATCAATCATACGTGATTGTATGTTATCAATTTGTATATATTACATATAGTACATCAGATGAAAAAAAAACTCGGACTCAACACAATGAAAAAATTAAATCTTTTTGTATTATTATTTTCGCTTGTAAAATCTGAAGAATTAACTTGTTTATCGAATTGTGAAGAAATTCATGCTCAACCTCACGGACTCATTCAAACGAAATCTTGTGCTCGAATATCTTCGGATATTTGTCAAGTTCAATTGATTACTTATTATCAAGGTGAAACATTTCCGAAATATTTCAATTATACTTTCGGACTTGTTTCATCGGATGACAACGAACTAAATTCTATTAAACTTCATCAATTAGTTAATTTTACTCGCTTTCATTTTATTCTCAATGCTAATCTCGAAGAAACAATTCTCATTGCAGAAATCTATTGTACCGATAGTAATTCTTGTCAATTAGATGCTATTAAGCCATTAATAAAAAAATATTCTCAACAAATCAATCCTTTCTATCGTATTCAATCATTAATCCATTCAAAAATATCGCCAACAGACTTATTCTGCTTCGATTCGAATGATCAATCATGTTCATCATTTAAAAATCCAGTTTGTATTTGGAATTCTGTCAATGATATTCGAAAATGTTCATCGAATTTCGATGTACATGTTCATTATGTATTGACATTTTCATTTCCTCACGAAACAACGTTCGAACGATCACAAGAATTAATTCAATGCAATCGAAATTATTGTGCAACCGAAGAGAATTTAATTCAATTGGAAACAATCGTTAAACAATCACTTTCAGATCGATTTCAAATACAAAATCTTGCTCATAAACAAACAAATTCATATGTATTTGTCTATTCAACATTGTTTTTTGGTTTTTTATATTATACAAAACACTGAATATACTATGAAAAAATATACACCTAGGAAAAAAAACAACAAGGCGATGGTTGAAATTCAATTTACTCATCATGAAGAATACACTGTTTCAATGTTGTTAAATAATATTCATAAGTACTGTTTATAATTCCCCATGAAACTAAACTTCGTATAAAATTCCATTTTGCACCAAGATAAAAGTCTCGTACGGAATAACCACGTTGTTCATAAGCCAATCGAAGAATGTTTATCGGTCGATTGTAATGTCCACCTAATTCCGATTGTTGAATATTTTTCAAAACATTAATCGGATAGGTTAATGTCGAAAGTACGGCACCGAGTAGACCACCACTGAGAAAATCGTAGACAGAATGTTGAAAATCTGTTGACGCATGTGGTAGAATATCTTTCATTGGCTTTCGACAAGCAAAAAAAATGACATTCGATGTACTATTTCTTATTAAAATCAACGTTAAACCACGATAATATTCGATAATTCCGTAATGTTTATACATGAGTATGAACGCATGAAAACCATTTCGAATAATCGAATTATATTTCGGTGTTTGAAGCAACACTTGTGTACGTTCTAATGGCGTCAGAATTGCTTCTGTTGTCCCAGCTAAGGACGACGCTATCGGTTGATAATACCAATGTTCACAATTATTTATAGATGTTAATAAATGAAGATAGTGTGCATTTGCACCGAACATAATACTCAATGAGAATGTTTTCTGTAGCAATGGTAATGTCATACCACGATAGAGAATGAGAAAACCTTCGTTTTTCAATTGCTGATACGCATCACGAGTTTTTAAACGATAAATTTGCTGACGAAAAATGAGTTTATTAACTGGATAGGTGAGTAAAATGTTTGTTGCTGATGAGAGAAAGCCGGCTGCATATTCAGGTGAACGATGTTTTAATCGTCGAAATAGATTCTGTTCTTTTGACTTCATATGACCAACTACTCAATCATGATGATGATACATCACCTCCCATCTAGAATAAGATAGAGAACGTTTGTTTGGTTTTATTAACGAGTAAATAGATTCGTGTTGAGTTTATTTGATCAAGATTCGAAAGAAAGCACACACAACGATTATTCATAGCGATATATACAATAAAAAGAAAAGAAATTCGTCAACGATTTGATCGACTAGCATTCACTTGTTGTGCCTGGAAGACGGTGATGTTGATAGATTGGCATAGATGATCTAGAGAGAGAGAGAGAAAATGAAAATGTATTCGTATTTGCTTTGAAATTTTCAAACGAACTGAATAGTTTGTAAAGTCATTGGTGTTAAACATTTGATTTGTTCGCTTGGTATTTCATCGGTCGTCGTATGACAAAGATATTTATTCAAACAGGCAAAAATTTGTTGATTAAGTATTTGAAATTTTCGAATACGTTCAGTAAATGTCGGTAAAGACTTGACAAGAGAAAACAAAACAAAATATCGATTTCAATTTCAAAAAGTACTCATACCACATTCTTAACTTCATCTTCTTTTTGATCGCTTCGATTAATTTTAAATAAATGATAAGTAAAATCATACGTCTCGAACTTTCGATGTTCATTCAACAAGCGTATTAATGTGCAACCGGCAAAATTCAAACCTTCGCCATACAATTGTTCGACATTCATTTCATGTTCGTATCGTGTCGGTAGACAATAAATAAATTGCAAGGCACTCCAAATACGATGAAATTCGAATGTTTCATCGATATTCGCCAGAGGACTTATGTTTGTCGATGAAGAACTTGTCGACCAAACAGGATCATCGAGTAGAAACGAACGAATACGATCGAGCATGACTTCGAACGTTGTTAGACCGATACAAAGACGTTCGCGAGTAAGAAGATCAGATTCTTCGACGAGTTTTCCTTGCTGAATGAAAAGAAATCGGTCAACGAAAAGTTTTTCTCTCAATCGAAAGATTTTACTTTTTCCGTGCCGAGTTTTTTGATAATATTGACTAATGACATAGCAGCATATTTCGCTTCTAAACGACGGATTTTTGTTTCGAGCGATTCACCTTCTTTGGCATAAGGTCGAGGAATAAGATTTTGAAAAGGTGCAGCTTGTAGAAGATCTCGAATTTCTTCTTGTGACTAAAGAAATTGCAAATTCGATTTCATCGGTCAATTATCATCGAACACTCGACTTACTAAACTTTGTTCGATCATAAGAAAGAATAAAATAGCATTTCCTAATTCTCGAAAGCAGTGAAATACATCTTGTAGTTGATTATAATGAATTATTTCATGTAATTGATGAAGATAATATTGAAGAATTGCTGTTCAATAAACGAAACATTTTTAAAAAAAATGTTTTCTTTTCGTTTTCAAATTTACCTGGTGAACCATAATCTGATCGAGGTAATTTACATTGTTTCGGCATTAACGTTCGAAGTTTATCAACAAACTCTCGAATTGTTTTATCTAACTAAAATCACCAAAACGCCAATCATTTTTTTTTCATCGAATCTATTATTTCTTTGTCTTACTAAATTCTTCACAACTTTCAACATTTCTTGAATAACAACTGCAATGCCTTGATAACCGAGTAAACGTGTCATCGATCGAAAATGTTGTACGCCAACGAATCCTCGATAAAGATTATTGACAATATCGTACGCTTGATTCAATTCTCTCGTGCCATACAAATGAACGTCGGGAATTTCGCGAGAGATTTTCTCTCGTGTTGTTTCATTGACATGCGGCTGTTGAGTTTTAACAAATCGATTCGTACTTCCATTGTAACAATAATGCGGAAGGAAATCATAGGTTAACTCCCAGAATATATGAAGTGTTATACGACCGAGAGCACTTGATACACTATGATTGACTTCGTTGAGAAGTGCATCGAATGTGTCCAAAGTTAAATAGGATGAGAGAAGTTTGTGCGTGAGACGATTTACTTCGAGAAGACATTGTAATTCCTAATTGATGAGAATGAACGATGAGAAAAAAACAAGGCAGAGAGGATAGATCTTACCATGACACCCGTGATATTCACGGATTCGAAACGTTGAATAGCTGTTTCGAGAGATTTTTTGAAGGATAATGTTATACGTTGAGTTAAGAGAAATGTTAAATCAATCGAACGTCCGAGAAGCTAAACGAATAAATTCATTTTTTTTCTGTTTTTTTATTCGATTTTTTTTTACTTGAATATGTCGTTGTTTAAGCAATGCGTCGTATCGATTTGCCGATGGGAAAACAACTTTAATTCCGTTCATATGACATTCAGAACGATATCGTTTGTCCAATAACATACTGAAAAATAAACTCGAAGAATTCTTTCTGTGAATTTCAACAATTTACCAAGCAGCTAAGCACTTGAAATGCGTGAAGATTTTATCACTTAATTTGAATACTAATTGATCGAAACAGAGATTGACTTCAGCTTCGATTTCATCGTATAAAAATTGCTTTCGAAAAACGACAAGTGCGTGCATGCCAGCATCGTTATACAAATCCATTGGATAGAAAACGTATCTATTGATTTCGAAAGAGAAAACAATGTGAAAATTTCGAAGATGAAAAACTTTACTCGATCATTGGTTGTTTGACAGATTCGAGAATATTATCAGCTAAGATCCAAGGCATAGACATTTCAATGGGAAACTAAACGAAAATATCTTTCTTTGTCTTGCAAAACAAACAACGAATCGATTGTTTTACTTGAATTTTTCGCCCCATTGTTAATTCTAAATAAAATTCTCTATACCAAAGTTGACTTAAATCCGAACATTGTTTCAAAGTTGCTAGAAAATCATTTCATTCAAATCATTTTTCTCGTTCTTTTTATTAATTCTACCATCAAAATTTATTAAATAATCCCAAAAAAATGATTGCTTATGAAATTGTTCGATCATTGATAGATGATTGTAATCAATATCTTTTCGTAATGTTCGTTTACCATAACCACTTTTATCAGTTAACAATGATTCAATCATCGTTCGAACCATATAAAGCTGAAATTTCATCGATAAAACTTTTCTTTTCCAATCAATTCGATTTCTTTTACCTGAGTACTCGATGGTCCAACGCATCGTTTATTAAATTTAACATAATTCAATTCATTCTGATCTTTTTTACTTAATTTCAATCCCATTGCAAGTGCTTCTTCGATTGAATTCGCCTCATTACTTCCATTAAACCAATCGACACACGTATCTCGAACAGCAATTAAAATGCTAAAAACGCAGGAATTTCATCGATTACAAAACACATTCGAACAAACCTCTTTGTTAGATCTCGTTTTTTCTGCGTTACTTTCTTGATCATATCTCGAATATGTACTTGAATGAATGTTTGTAGTTCGACATAGGTTGTCGATGAAATAGCTTCGTGAAATGTTTCATTTAAACGTGTCATTTGTAATTGTAGACCTTTGATTAACGAGAGAATTTCTACCATAGCAAATTTCTCTTGACTCGAATAGTTGTAACGTGTGGCACGTTCGTATTCTTCGCCGTCGTCTTCGTATTTACTCGCACCTTTACGATAATCAGCAGGATGAAGAAGTTTCCAACAGTATCTTTAAATGAAAAACAACCTGAGAAATTTTCGAGATTCGTCGAATGACATACAATTCGAGAATTGAATTCGTCCATTTCGATATCAATTGAAGACCGGTTAGAGCCATGTTATAAAGATATTTCATTTCTTGGTCCGTACGTTTCATTACTTTTTGTATAGCACCTTCGTTTGTATATCGAGCTAAATCGGCAATAAATCGTTCGTGTTCATCGCGAATTTCAGGTAATTGCATAAGAAGATTGCCTTGCATCGATGATGTCGATGCATCATTACAAATTGGCCATTTACTCGGATCGAAATTGGGCGATTTTTTAATGTAATTAAAAGGTGCTATTTGCATATCACCGTAAAGTGGAACGACTTCAACCGTCTACGAAAACAAACAACGTCGGAACATAGTTTAATTAACGAACTTTTTTTTATACTTTGAAGATTTTATCGATTCGACTGACATTAATCTTCTTTTTTCCATCGAGTTTATTGATATTACAAGCAGTTGAATCGATTAGAAACAAACTAAAGCCAATAACCTAACGGCAACAATTCAAACTCGAAACAAATCGTCGTGCTCTTACTTTGACGAGCATATGTTTTTCACTCGGTAGTAAATAAAGTTTATTCTCAAACATATGAACACTTGTGTTAACCACATCAGCAAGTAATTCTTCGTAACCTGTGACCAACAATGAATAGTTTTGGAGAATTTATAAGTTCGATTTTTTTTTCGAATTACCTTCGATTTGTGCGAGTGATGTTTTGAGCATTGTTCGAATTTTATCATTCGTTGCTAAGAACATCGATAGATTCTGCGATTCAGTCAACGCTGTTGAATCGCTAATCACTCGAAGAAATTGTGCAGCACGTCGATAAGCTGAATAATCATTTTTGACTGATGATTTCATATTTTTCAATTCATCGAGTACAGCAAACATATTAATAAATTCTCCCAAAGTCAATAGATAAGCTTCGCTAACGAATTCTTTACGTTTTTCATGGTGACATAGACGACGAACTTGATTACAGAATGTTTCGACAGCATTCGTCTAAATATCGATTCGATTGATACGAAAAAACGAGATTCAATGGGGAATTCTTACAGAAAAATGCATAATCGACATTAATTTCGCGACTTCAGGTTGCAGAGCTTCGACTGTTTTCTCGTAGATTTCAATTCGATTTGGTTGTTCAGGTGATTTAACCTAAAAAATCTCATCTTCTGTTAGACGAAAAACAGTAGAAACAGCATAAGCAGGGCTGTTAAATTAGCGCAAAGGAAAAAAATCACTCGTCACTTACAAATTATTGAAAAACTAGACTAGATAAAGATCTTTTTGCCAAAAAAACAAACGAATACGATTGAAAACTCACCGTTGGTATCGCACGTGAACAACAACGCCATGTGTAGAGTGTCATAGCATGTTGATAGCCTTGTTCGAGAAGAAGATTCTGAATTAACGAAAAATTTTTTTTCTTTTTTTAAATTAAATAAATTCAATCAATTACAAGATTCGAATGAAGAACAGCTTCTTCGATGTATTTCGATATGCCAGTGATGTACGCCGCTTTATCTTCGAAATTTGTATCAAAATTGGCTTCGTAGACAATGGCATTATTTGCGCCTTCAACACTCGGTTGTGAATCGATTAATGGAAGTTCATAGAGAACTTCGACATTCGATAGAGCATCGGACATAGATACTCGTGTGTTCATCTTGATGAACTCGCAAATGGATAAGATGATAGTTTGTCTTGCAGATAGCACGTGTTGAACAGTACACAATAGAAAAAAAAAACGAGAGGTCAACTCTGACTGGAGAAATTCTCTCGAGCAATCGAAACAATTCTCTCCCGTTTCTCGCATATTAAAAAAAACCAGTGACCTCTATTGAAAGAATTGATAAGTAATCATTAGCAAATTGTTCACTCGTAGATAACTGTAGCTTAAATAGGTTTACTAATTATATTACCGTTTTTTAAGAAGAAGAAAAAAGACTCGAGTTAATCACAGAAAAACATTAGAAATATTATGTTAGTTATACACTTTGTTTTTTAAAATAAAACTTTTGACCACTAACAATCTTGGTTTCACTTGTTTTCGAATGTCGTTGAAATTTCTTTCTCAATTGTGGTGTTACATAAAGTATAGTCAAACTTAATGTTAAAACACATGCACCAATACTTAATTCTAATGTTCGATAGAAATACGAGGCGAGTTGTCCTGTTATTGCAAAGCTAATCAGCATGAGCGAAGACGGCATGCCATACGAGCCTAAAACGATCACCATAATAGTAATACGACGAAAAACGAACATATCTCGTCGCCCACGTCGTGATCGAAATTGAAATTCGAAACGAGATGAAAGAATTCGTCGACGTAAGAATCGATGTAATTGAATATACGTAAAAGCTAGACAAAGAAAAGGTAAACCGTAAACAATCGATGTTATATAAATGATCATAAATGTTTCATTTTTTGGAATACGACAAATATATTCACCAGGAATAATTTGTACAGTTTGTAAGATATGAAGTGGACTGATTAAAGCAAATGAAAGTGTCCATGTTAACGGAATAATGACGAAATATGTTCGAATATCAACTAACCATAATCGTGTGGGATATACTATACGACAAAGACGAAAGATAGCCTAAAGATAGAAACAAAATTATTTTGTGGAAAATAAAGACAATTTTCCTTCAAATCGATATGATTTACTTGTAGAATACATCCCATATAAACAGCTGATATGAGTGAAAATATGAAATAGGCTTTTAAACGACATATACTCATATTTTCATTTGATTGCACCAATCCGAAATCACCTCGAAGTGTAGTTATATTATGTAAAAATTCGATAACGCCAAGACTGAATACTAGGAGATAATTATTTGCACAGAGAAGTAAGGGAACATTACCAAATAGTTTTCTACGTAAAAGAGCAGTTGTCAATACTAGAAATGATATTAATAGGCCTAATATTGTTGCAATTAATGAAATAATATTCAAAATAATATGAATAGTTGATGTTTTTGTCATAATGTCTCTAGAAAGAATATTTCAATTGAATTTTATATTAAACTAAGAGCATCAAGATATATATATATATAATCAACTCTCAACTCTCCAGGATGGCCTATTTAATAATAGAATAATACGAGAAATGAGTAAAAAGAATTTCGAGTATGTTAAATAATTTTCATGTTCAGTCATGACATCAACAACACAAATAAATAAAATGACATTATCAAAAAAAGTACTCGTGACAATTGGTATGTTTATTTTAATCAAGTTTACTTTGTAAATGATTGATCTAATAAATATTAATATACACAACTTTAGGAAACAAACGAATAGGGGAGAAATTGGTGCATGTGTAAAAAGAATGGCCGCTAAGGAATTAGATTGCACGATTAAACTACGTAATATTGTTTTGGATTGTCAAACTTAATATTAGAAAATGACTAGTTTTGTGTTGTTATATTTCTCTGTAATAATTTTGAAAGTTCAATTAAACGATTGATGTACTGTGACACGATGCTTGTTTATTAGCGTGGTATTATTTTAGCAGATTGAAAATATGATAAAAACATTACCTATTTTTTGACAAATTAGACACATTTTTTTGGATTCAAAACTCTTTTCTTGGTATTAACATACATAAAAAAGGTTCCAACAATTGACAGAACAAAGCAAAAAAAGCATGACGAGAGTTTTCACTTTTTTCTTTAAATGATCGTTTAGTTATTATCTTCTCGTTTGATCATCCCACATAAAATTATTCGACGTCAGTTCACTTGAACACACAAATTTTACTCGGTATTTAAATTAATACCGATAAAAAAAAGCGTTTTTTCTACCAAAATTTTGACCGCGATTCGAAAAAATTTAATGCAAAATAAAAAAAACTGCAAAACTGATTACAAAAATCCATCGAAATGAAACAAGAACTGGAAAAGTCAAAGACAAAATTAATTATCACATTAAGCCAAATATCGTAATTGATCGCGTTCCTTGTTATCTCTTTCCAAATATTCTTTTTCGATTAAAATATCGATACATTTCTAAAAACAAAACAAATAAACAATTCAATGAGAATTCTTCTATTTTGTTCTACTTTAATCATTGGCACTTTGGGTTGAAAACGTCCTTTTAATTGATCGATAACTTCTTGCACTAAAAGCGCGTGTTTCATTCCTTTACGAGCTTTCATTGTTCGAACAATAGCAGCTTGAACAACAAATTTACGTTCTTCGTCGATTTGTTGAGT
>ERZ778023.728-NODE-728-length-65134-cov-7.737580_pt1 | contig 65134 bp, 54 predicted proteins | sample MGYA00375753_ERZ778023 | MGnify/ENA primary metagenome ERZ778023 (study PRJEB29350, sample SAMN05389822) | bioreactor metagenome | isolation source: Ammonium sulfate bioreactor | place: South Africa: University of Cape Town | collected 2014-04-04 ... | reverse complement strand
GCGGCCCTGCGCCGTCGCATCCAGGTCGATCCTCTTGAAATCGGTACCCGCCCCGCTGCGCTGATGGAAGTGTCGGCAGGCGAGGGCGATCTGGCCTCCGCCGCCCGGGCCGTGCTGCGCGACCTTTCCTGGCCGGGCAAACCCAAGCCGGCCGAGCCGCAGAACACCCGCACGCCCGCAGAGCAGAAGCTCTATGAGCATGGCAAGGACGTTTACGCGACCAATTGCGCGGGCTGCCATCAGGCCAATGGCCAGGGCGCGCCCGATGTCGCCGCGGCGCTGGCCGGTTCGACCTTCGCCAATGCCCGTCCCGATGTGCCGCTGCGCATCCTGTTCAACGGCAAGGACGGCAATATCGGCGACATGCCCCCGTTGGGTCAGTCGCTGTCCGACGCCGATCTGGCCGCCGTGCTGACCTATGTGCGCGGCAGCTGGGGCAACAGCGGCACGCCGGTCGCCCCGGCCTATGCCACGGAGATGCGGCAGATGTACGCCTATCGCAAGAAACCCTGGAGCAACGCCGAACTGCAGGCCGTCGTGGACCGCAGCGCCGGGCGCTAGCGCAATGGCGGCACGCGGGGTTCGGCTCTCCATCCAGGGCCTCGGCAAGCGATACGGCAAACAGGAGGCGGTGCGGGGAATAAGCCTCGATGTCGCTGCCGGCGAGATCGTCGGGCTGCTGGGGCCCAACGGTGCGGGCAAGACCACCACGCTGGAATGCATCCTGGGGCTTCGACGTCCCGATGCCGGCACCATCAGCGTGTGCGGGATCGATGCGCTGAAGGCCCCTCGCCAGGCACACGCGCGCATCGGCGTGGTGCTGCAGCAAACGGGCCTTCCCGACAAGATCACCCCGCGCGAGGCGCTGGCCCAGTTCGCGCGGCTCTATGGCGCCCATCAGGACGGAGAGGTGCTGCTGGCGCGTTTCGGCCTTCTGGAAAAAGCGGATGGCCTTTACGAGACCCTGTCGGGCGGGCAGAAACAGCGTCTGGCGCTGGCGCTGGCTTTTGCCGGCAATCCGGCGGTACTGCTGCTGGACGAAGCGGCGGCGGGACTGGATGTGGGTATGCGCCGCGCCCTTCACGACGATATGCGCGCGATGCGGGCCGAGGGCCGCGCGCTCCTGATCGCCACCCATGACATGAGCGAGGCGATGGAACTGTGCGACCGCATCGCCGTGCTGCACCGGGGACGAATCGTCGCCGAAGGCGCGCCGGATGCGGTAATCGGCGCCCATACTTCGCTGGAAGACGCGATTCTTGCATTGACTGGCACGGCGCTGGCGGACAGTGGACGATGAACGCGCTGTCGCTTGTGCTGTTCCAGACGGGACTCAGTCTGAAGCTGAATTTTCGCAACCGGATGGCGGTGATCTATGGCTATCTGTTTCCGTTGATCTTCCTGGTCGCCTTCTGGGTGATCTGGCGCAACGATGAAGTGCCGCTGGCGTTGCATCTGGGCCAGCTTCTGACCGTGACGGTGCTGGGCGGGGCCTGTTTCGGGTTGCCCACAACGCTTGTTTCGGAACGCGAACGCGGCGTGTGGCGGCGCTATGCCATCACCCCGGCCCCGGTCTGGGTATTCATCGCCAGCCTTTTGGCGGCGCGCTATGTGCTGCTTCTTACCGCGGCGCTGCTGCAGTTGGCGGTGGGCTTTGCATTCGGCATGCCGCTGCCGCTGCATCCGCTGTCGCTGCTGGCAGCCTTCACCGTCGCATCCGTCGCCTTCATTGGCTTCGGGCTGGTTATCGCCATGCTGGCGGATACCGTGCCGGCGGTGCAGGCGCTGGGGCAGTGCATCTTCCTGCCCATGCTGATGGTGGGCGGCGTCGCCGTGCCGCTGTCCACCCTGCCGGATTGGGCGCAGCACATCTCGGCCTTCTTCCCCGGCCGCTACGCGGTCGAAGCGATGCAAGCGGCGGTGACGGGGCGCGGGCTTACCGGCACCGGCTTCGATCTTGCTGCGCTGCTCCTGATCGGGACCGCGGGCGCCCTGGCCGCCGCGATGATGTTTCGTTGGGACGGCGGCGAGCGTTTTTCCGCCAGACCGGGCAAGGCCTGGCTCTTGCTGGCGGTTGGCATGTGGATCGCGGTGGGCGTTGTGGCGGAAATGCACGGCCAGGTCCGCGCCATCGACGCCGTCGATACCGAGGCGGTGCCCAAGGTCGGCGATTTCCGCGCCCCCGCCATCCCCATGCCCGCGAGCTGGGAAGCGGTGACAGCGGCCGATTTCGACGCCATCGCCTTTGACCGGCTGCCGCCCGACGGCGGCATCGTCGCCCCCATTGCTGCGCCCGACGAGGCGCCCGATCCCCAAGTGGCCGAGCGCATCGCGAACATCGATGCGGCGCTGGATCACTGGCGGCCGGGCATGGTGGCCGATCCGGTCCAACGGGTGCGCAACTGGCTCTCCGTGTTGGCGGTTCCGGACGTGCTGCAAATGGAGCAGATGGAGAAATTCCTTCCGCCGCTCGTGTTCACGCGGTTGCGCGAGATGTTCGGCGATCCCGATCTCGCCAAACTCCTTTACTGGGTGGCCATGCATCCCGAAGGCGGCGATGATACCGCGATGCGCCATCTGGAAGCACTGGGTCTGCCCGCCATCAGCGGGCCCATGCAGAAGCCGCGTGCGCGGGTGATGCTCTATGCCTTCAAGTTCCTGAAGCGCCTGCGCGCTAAAGGGATGCGCTGATCCCCGCCCGCACCAGCGCGCCGGGCGCGGGGAAACCAACCACATCCTCATAATGGGCATCCAGCAGGTTCTCGACCGAGGCGTTCAGCTTCAGCTGCGGCGTCACCCGGTACGATACCGCAAGATCGGTGCGCAGACGGCTGCCCAGAGTGACGTCGCCGGTGGGGACGGAGTTGTCGATCATCGATCCCACATGCGTCACGTCCAGATTGAATTCGGCGACATCGATCGGCCGCCAGGTCAGCGAGGCACCCGCCAGCCATTCGGGCACATCGCGCAGCGGCGCTCCGGTCAGCTCATTGCGTGCATTGGTATAGGAAACATGCGGCGCGGCGGTGAAGTTGCCGAAATCCAGCGCCAGCGAGGTTTCCATGCCCCGCACATGCACGCTGGAAAGGTTGACCAGCTTGGGCACCGCGCCGGGCTGAAAATCGATCAGGTCGGAATAATGGGTGTCATAGCCTTCCAGCTTCCAGCGGCCGAAGGCCCAGAGGTCCTGGGTGACGCCGCCCTCGACCGTCTCGGCATCTTCCGGCTTGAGGGTGGGATCGCCGACGACCGGATTTCCCAGGGCATAGAAGCTGGGCAGCTTGTAGGCTCTGCCCCAGCTGACCTGGAAATGCGTGCCGCTATCGGGCAGCGCATAATCGGCACGCAGCTGGGGGCTGAAATGCTCGCCGCCGTCATTGTTGTCATAACGCCCGCTGGCCGACAGGCTGAGCCGTTCGTCCAGCAGGTAGCGCGCCTCTGCGAAGGCCGACCACAGCGTGCGGTCCAGCGCGAAATGGGTGGGCAGGGGAAAGCCGAAATCCAGCGTGCCGTCATCGGTGCCGTGCTCGATCTGAAGATCCATCCCCGCCGCCACATCCAGCCCGTCGGCGGGCGTGAAACGGTTGGTCCAGGTCAGCTGGTTGCGGGTGAAGCGCGCATTGTCGGTATTGGCGGGAATGCCGAACGGCGTCTGCGCGCTGGGCGCCACCCCTGGCGAGCGGGCATCGGAGCTGCGGGTATAGAGCCCATAGTCCAGCATCATCGACCAGCCATTCGACAAGTTGCGCGCGGCATGGGCGCCGAAAACGCCTTCATCAATGTCGCGATGGTCCAGGGTGCGCAGCACCGACAGGCGCGGCCCGCCGCTGGAATCGGGGAAGCTGGTGGCGGCGCTGCTGCCATAGCGGCCATTGAAGCTGAGGCTGGTGCCGGCGATCTGCGGCAGCGCCAGCGCGCCATCGACGCTGGTGCCCTTTACGTTGCTGCCGGCCACCGGCATGCCGCTGTCATCATAGGACAACCCCAGATTTGCCTGGGCTTCGCCGATGGGCCCCGACACGTGGCCGCCCGCGCGCCAGTATCCGAAGCTGCCGCCTTCCGCCTCCAGCCCCGCCTGCAGATCGGGCGTGCCGCGCCGGGTGATGATGTTGATCACCCCGCCCACCGCGTCGGAGCCATAGACCGCCGAGGCGGGCCCGCGCACCATCTCTACCCGCTGGATGTCGTTCAGGTCGAGGGTGGAGAAATCATAGGAGCCGCCGCGCGTGTTGGTGGGGTCGTTGGCCTTCACTCCGTCCAGCAGCACAAGCGTGAAGTTCGGCTTGGCGCCGCGGGTGAAGAGCGACACCACGCTGCCGCGTCCACCCGACTGCTGCACATAGACGCCGGGCAGGTCGCGCAGCAACTCCACCACGCTGGAAGGCTGGCGGGCAGCGATCTGGGCCGCGTCGATCAGCGCGACATTGGCATCGCGCGCCGCCACACCGCCGGCCAAGTGCGTCGCGGTCACTATGACGTTTTCCGGGGCATTTTCGGGGGCATTCATCGCCTGATCCGCTGTCTGGGCGAGGGCAGGGGAGGAACAGCAAAAAAACAGCGCCGCGCCAAGACGCGCGCGGTTTGAAAGACGCAGCATATGGATCGGTTTCCCGGGATAATCGGCCGTGGCCGGTTTCACTGCCGGCAATCTATCGTCCGCGTTCCGGCGGCGCAAATGCGGTCCTTGGCGTGAGAGACAAACCTGGTTTAGGGTTCCGGTAGCGCCATAAACTTTGGGCGTCGCGCCGGGGGGGAAGGATTTTGGGGACGGCAACGCTTTCCATGCTGCCGCTCGACTATGTCGAGTTCTTCATTTTCCTGGCGGCGCTGTGTGTCGTGGGCGTTGTTTCGGGCCGCGGCGAGCGCGACAATTCCACGGACTATTTCCTCGCCGGCCGGAGACTTCCCTGGTACGCAGTCGGCGGATCCTATGTCGCCGCCAATGTCTCGACCGAGCATTTCATCGGCCTGGTCGGCGCCAGCACCGTCATGGGCGTGGTCCCGGCGCTGGCCCAATGGCAGACCTCGCTAGCCGAAATTATCATCGTCTTCCTTTTCGTGCCTTTCCTGATCCGGGCGCAGGTCACGACCGTGCCGGAATACCTGGCCCGGCGGTTCGGGCGCGGCGTGCGCCAGGCCTTCGCGCTGCTGACCATCTTCGCCAACATCACCATTTTCATGTCCGCGGTGATGTATGCGGGCGGACTGGCGCTGTCGGGTTTCTTCGGTTGGCCGTTGCTGGCCTGCATCATCGGCACCGGCCTGTTCGCGGGGGGATGGGCGGTCTATGGCGGCCTCAACACCGTGGCCTGGACGGGCCTGGTCACCGCAGTGGTGAAGATCGGCGGCGTGGGCCTTTTGACCGTCCTGGCACTGAAGGCGATGAGCCCCACCGGCAGCCTGATAGACGGCTTCGTCAATGTCATCCATCTCAACATCGCCGATCAGGGCCCCTGGCATCAGGCGCTTGTCGCCAGCGGAAGCCATCTGACCCAATACGGCGCCTACAATCGGCTGACTGTGTTCCAGCCGCCCGATCATCCATTGGCTCCCTGGACCGGAACCTTCTTCGGCCTCCTGGCGGTGGGGGTTTGGTACGGGGTGATGAACCAGTTCATCGTCCAGCGCGTGCTGGGCGCGCGCGATGTGTGGCACGCGCGCATGGGGCTGGTGATGGCGGGCTATGCCAAGCTGTTCCTGCCGCTGATCATCGTGCTGCCGGGCATGATCCTGTTCGCGCGGCATCCCGAATTCCTAATGGGCAACTGGGCCGATGCCCAGCACCGGGCCGACGGCGGCTTTGTCGTTCTGGTGCGCGAATTCCTTCCGGCGGGCTTGCGCGGGCTTCTGCTGGCGGTCCTGATCAGCGCCGTCCAGTCAACAGTCAGTTCCGTGGTCAATGCGACGGCGGCAGTGCTGACGCTGGACATCTATGTGCCGCTGATCAACCCCGATGCCACCGAGAAACAGAAGGTGCGCTTCGGCATCTGGGCCAGCATCGCCGCGGTGCTGGCCGGCATCGCCATGGCCATCTATATCAGCCGCCAGAATGACGGCGTCTATCAGTATATGCAGACCATAAACGCCTTCGTCGCCCCACCCTTCGCCGCCATCCTGTGGGTGGGCCTTTTGTGGAAGCGCACCAATGGGGCGGGCGCGATGGCGGCCATCGTGGGCGGGCTGGGGTGCGGATTCGTGATGAAGATTCTGGGCGCCGCCTTTGCCATGCCCGGCTGGTTCTATCCCTTCGGCAACCAGGCGCCGATCTGCCTTCTGGTGTCGATCCTGTTGTGCGTGGCCGGAACCCTGATCCACCCGGCGCCCGCGCCTGGTACCGAAGCCGAGCCGGTTACCTTCTGGAATTCCAGGGAAACCCTGAAGGCAGGATTGGGCGATAAATGGTATAATAGTATTTGGTTGTGGGCGGGCCTTCTGCTCGTGCTCACCTGCCTGTGCATGCTGATCTTCAGTCAGATATTCTTCCCAACAAGGATAGGGCCATGAACAAGAAGAACCTGTCAGACCTTGTGATCCGCCAATCTGAATTCAAGGGCGATATGGGCGTGGCACGCACCGACGTCACCCCGCCCGCCGGCATCTATGCGCGCTCCTGGGGCAGCGCCATGCACGATGCGGCGGAAGGAATTCATCGACCGCTCTATGCTACTTGTCTGTTCCTGCGGGGCCGAGATCCGCAATTGGAACTGTATCTTCTCTGCCTGGACCTTGGTTGGTGGTACGACAACGCCCATGAACGCGAGATCCGGACCCGTATTGTGGAAAAGGCCGGTATCCGCGATGACCAGCTGATCGTCCATATGGGCCATACCCATTCCGGGCCTGCGTCCAACCTGCAGAATGTCGAGCGCCAGGGCGGCCACCTGATCCCACCTTACCGCGACAAGGTGGTGGACGCCTGTGCTGCCGCGATCACGGGCGCAAAGGTCAACGCCCAGCCCGCGGTCGCTTCCTGGGCCTATGGCCGCTGCGACCTGGCGCGCAATCGCGACCTGGTGCTGGACAGCGAGACCTTCCTGTGCAGCGTCAATCCCGATGGCCCGTCGGACGACACCGTACTGGTGGGCCGGGTGACGGATGCCGGCGGCAGGATCATGGCCACAATGGTGAACTATGCCTGCCATCCCGTCAGCCTGGGCGGCGGCAACAAGTTGATCTCGCCCGACTATTACGGCGCAATGCGCGAAGTGGTTGAGCGTGATACGGACGGGGCACCCTGCCTGTTCCTGCACGGCGCATCGGGCGACATGACGCCGCTGCGTTCGTATGAGGCCGATGTCGCTGTCGCCGACCAGAACGGACGCCAACTGGGCTATGCGGCACTATCCACGCTGACGGGTATGCTGCCGCCGGAACAGGAGTTCGCCTTTGACCGGATCGAGGAATCGGGCGCGCGCCTGGGCCGCTGGAGCCTTCGGCCCAAGCCCGCCAGCACCGCGCTGGTGGCCACCACGTCGATCACCGAGCTCGCCTATGTCGACCTGCCGACCGAGGTCGAACTGCTGGAAAGCCTGAAGACCACCACCGACCGCTATATGCGCGAACGGCTGGAGCGGCGGCTGATGGTCCGGCGCGATGTTGGCGAGGGCAAAAGCCGCGCACTGAGAATGACGCTGTGGCAGATCGGCGATGCCATCCTGATCGGCGCGCCGGCCGAGGCCTATTGCCATTTCCAGAAGGAAATGCGCCGCCGGTTCCCCGGCCGCGCCGTGATGGTGCTGAATATCGTCAATGGCAATGTCGGCTATCTCGCTCCGGCGGACACCTATGACAAGCCGGGCCTCTACCAGATCAGGATTTCGCTGTTCAAACCCGGCTGCCTGGAGCAGGTGATCGAGGATACGACCCACGCACTTACCGAGCTTGAAGCCGCCCATGGATAAGAACGATACGCCCACATCCAAGGCGATTCTGGAGCATAACCGCCGTTTTATTCCCGGCGGCATCTCGTCGGTCAACCGCAGCATCGATCCCGCCGTCGCCTTCGTGAAGGGCGAGGGTGCGTATCTTTGGGACGCGGCGGGCAAGCGCTATATCGACTATCACGCCGGCTTTGCGCCCTATTTCCTCGGCCACAATTTCCGGCCGGTGAACGAGGCCGCCGCCGCGGCCCTGACCACGGGCGACAGCCTATTCGGCGCTGGTCCATCGGTGCTGGAAGGGATGCTGGCCGAACTGATCGTTACTCATGTCCCGGCGGTGGAGAAGCTGACGTTGCTGAACACCGGCAGCGAGGCGGACGCGCTGGCGGTGCGCATCGCCCGCGCGGTGACGGGTAAGAGCCACATCATCGTGATGCAGGGTGGCTATAACGGCAATTCCGACGAACTGGCCTGCAATGTCTTCAACACGCTTGCCGAGATCGGTCCGCGCGTGTCGCCCGGCGAATATCCGTTGAAGCCGCTGGGCGCGGGCACAACAATCCTCGACACCCGTTTCGTCCACGCAATCAACTTCAACGACCTTGAGTCGGTCCGCTATGTCTGCCGCCGCTATCCGGTAGCCGCCTTGGTTACCGAGCCGCTGCTTCAGAATATCGGCGTGGTCAAACCCGGTCCCGGTTATCTGGAAGGCCTGCGCGCACTCGCTGACGAGCTTGGTTTTCTTCTGGTGTTCGACGAAGTCAAGACCGGCTTTCGCCACGCGCTGGGCGGCTACAGCGCGCTCAGCGGCGTGATGCCCGATCTTGTCGTCTATGGCAAGGCGGTGGCCAACGGCTTTCCCATTGCCATGGTGGGGGGGAAGTCCAGGTACATGGACAGCATCGTCGACCCCGATCCGTCCAAGCGCCCCTTCGTGGCGGGCACCTATAATGGCCATCCCGTGGCCGTGGCCGCGGCGATCGAAACTGTGCGTCATCTGGCGACGAACGGAAACGAGATCTATCCGCGGATGGAAAAGATGGGTGCGGCGATGGAGGCCGGCATTCTGGACATCTTCAAACATGCGGGAATTGCAGCCTGCGTGGCGCGCCAGGGTTCGGCCTTTTCCTTCTATCTGATGGAAACGCCGCCGCGCGACCTGCACGACATCATCAAAGGGCACGATTTCGCCCGCGACGTGGCGCTGCGCCGCGGCCTTGTTGAACGTGGCGTCTTCTTCGTGCCCATCGCCACCAAGCAGTGCTCGCTGTCGGCGGCCCATACGATGGACGATGTCGCCTTCACCCTGGAGCAGTTCGAGGCATCGCTGAAAGCGCTCTAGTTCGGCGTGATCTTCAGCAGCGCCTTCTGCTCGGTCAGCACATAGAGCGCGCCGTCCGGCCCCACCCGTACGTCGCGGACGCGCTCCTTCCTGTCGGTCAGCATCGGCTCTTCGGCCACGACCTTGCCGCCGCGCATTTCCAGGCGATAGATGCCGATGCCGCGCAGGGCGCCGGCGAAGATGCTGTTCTTCCATGCGGGAAACATGTTGCCGCGATAGACCGCCAGGCCCGATGGCCCGATCACCGGATCCCAGTAATAGACTGGTTGCTCCATACCCGCCTTGGCGGTGATGCCTGCGCCCAGCGGCTTGCCGGAATAGTCAATGCCGTGGGTTATGATGGGCCAGCCGTAATTGACGCCCTTTTTTATCAGGTTCAGCTCGTCACCGCCGCGCGGGCCGTGTTCTGTTTCCCACAGCCGTCCCTTGGCATCGAAGGCCAGCCCTTCCGGGCTGCGGATGCCATAGGCCCAGATTTCGGGGCGAACCCCGGGCTTGTTCAGGAAGGGATTGTCGGGCGCCGGCGTGCCCTCCCCTGTCAAATGGATGATCTTGCCGACATCGCGGTCAAGCTTCTGCGCCTGGGCTTCCTCATAGTCCTCTACCTTGTTGCCGTCGCGGTCGCCCACGGTCATGAACAGAGTGCCATCCCTGGCAAAGGCGATGCGCCCACCCTGTTTCATGGAGAAATTGTGCTCTGGAAGCTCGGGCACCCCGCGATAGATCACGGTGACGTCGTGGACGGCGTTCCCCGCCTCATCCAGCACGGCATGCGCCAGATAGGTGTTGCTGTTGCCCTCAGCCAGGGTCTCGAAGAAGGAGAAATAGATGCGATGGCTTTTGGCGAAGTCCGGCGCCAGAACCACATCCAGAACGCCAAGCTTGCCTGTGGGCGCCAGCATGCCGATGCCGCCCAGCGGTTCCGACATGGTGCCGTCCTGTGACACGATCCGCAGATGCGCGGGGTATTTCTCGGTAACCAGCATTTTTCCATCGGGCAGGAATGCCAGCGACCAGGGCAGATGCAGCTTGTCGGTGATGGTCGTCACCTTGTAATCGGCCGCCCGGTGAAACGGCGCGCGGGTCTGCTCGGGGAACAGCGGCGCATCGTCGGCCTTTTCGGGCGGCCGTGTTTCGAACGGCTGGCCCTCCACCATGCGCGGCGGGGGAAAGGAATTGCTGTTGTTGCCCGGTGGCGGGGGCGGAGGCGCAACCTGCGCAACCGCCGCCGTCGAAAGCAGAAGAAATGTGGTCAGCCAGATGCCGCGCATAGCGATTTCCCCTCAAGCTTCTCGCCGGTTTATCTTGCCAGTCTAGCCCGCCATCCCGCTATAGTCGGCAAAAATAAGCCGGGGAGAGGCTCATGAATCGGATCATTCTGGCCGCGTTGCTGGGCGCGGCCCTGATGGGCGGGGGTGTCGCAGGCACCGCACTGGCTCAGCAGGCCGCTCCCAATCTGGTGCCGCCGCCGCGCCGTTTGGCGCCCCCGGTGCCCGCGCTGCTGCAAAGCCGGGCGCATGAGATTTTTACCGGCGTCTGTGCCGCCTGCCACGGCAACGACCTGAAGGGCGGCAGCGCAAAAAGCCTGTTCACGACCGCTTTCCTGGATGCCAACGGCGATGCGCAGATCGTCGGAGCCGTCGCCGACGGGCCCCGGGGCGTGGCCAATCACGGTTTCAAGACCATGTTTTCGCCGGAGGAAATCGCCCAGCTTCCCGCATATCTTCGCATCCGCAGCGGAATCCTGAACCGCCACGTCGGTCCCGTGCCCGACATCACAGGCAAGGTTTTCTCCACCGAGAAGGCGAATTTCAGGGTGGAGACGCTGGCAAAGGGGCTGGACCAGCCCTGGGGCATGGCCTTTCTTCCTGACGGGCGGATGATCTTTACCGAGCGCGCGGGCCGCCTGCGCTTCCTGTCGATGGACGGCAGGATGAGTGCGCCGGTGAAGGGCACGCCCACCGTCTTCGTACGCCAGGATGGCGGCATGCTGGATGTGGCGCTGCCGCCTGATTTCGCCCAGACCGGATGGATCTATCTGTCCTATTCCACGGTGCGTCCCGGTTATGTGGTCCAGCCGGGCGACGACACCGCGCCCAATCTGGCGCCGCCCACCATGACCGTGATCGTGCGCGGCAAGATCAACGCCAGCAACGAATGGGTGGACCAGCAGACCCTGTTCCAGGCGCCCGACGACATCTACAGCCACCCGGCCGACCATTATGGTTCGCGCTTTTTGTTCGACGGCAAGGGACATGTCTTCTGGTCGATGGGCGAGCGCCACGATTATCAGTCGGCGCAAAACCTGGCCTCGCCGCTGGGCAAGATCCATCGCATCAATCTGGACGGCAGCGCACCGGCCGACAATCCCTTCGTCCATACGCCCGGTGCCCTGCCCAGTATCTGGACCTATGGGCATCGCAATCCGGAAGGCCTGGCCATCGATCCGGTGACCGGCCTGTTCTGGGAGACCGAGCACGGGCCCGTCGGTGGCGACGAGGTCAATATCATCGAGCCGGGCAAGGATTATGGCTGGGGCGTCGCCACCATGGGGCTGGAGCCGGGCATCTGGCGGCAACATGCGCCGGGCATGACACCGCCGATCACCTTCTACAATCCGTCCATCGGGCCCAGCGGCATCACCTTTTACACTGGCCGCAAATTCCCGGCTTGGAAGAACAATCTGTTCATCACCGGCATGGTGGGCCAGCGGCTGATACGCATGGAGATCGACGGCCGCAGGATCGCGCATCAGGAGATTCTGTTCGAAGGTTTTGGCCGGGTTCGCGATGTGCTGACCGGGCCGGACGGCAATCTCTATGCCCTGCTGCAGAACCAGAATGGCGACCCCAAAGGGGGATCGATCATCCGGCTGGTGCCGGCGAAATAGCGCCTGTGCCGGCCCGGTCATTGCGGCCCCGATCGCCAATGCCCCGCCGGCGATATCTACCCTGTCTGTCCACACGGCTCGGCGCCACACTCCAGCTTGCGGTCAGGGCAGAAAGGCGATGATGGCGGTGGTGGATAAAGGGGGAGGGGGCGGAAAAAATGGTACGCATTTGCCCGCATAAAACCTGGAAAAAGGGCGCCGCATCTGTGGGACAGGTAATCGGGAGATCGGGGCGCCGGCCGGCACGACGGCGTTGACGGCAACGGGCAGGGCCATCACCATCCCCTAAAGGGTGCGGCGCGTCGATGCGCCGCCACAGGGAGGCATGCCATGAAGATCAATCTGCCCAGGCGCGATTTTCTCACCGGTGCCGCCGCAGTGGCGGCCGGGGCGATCACGCTTCCGCCGCTGGCCTGGGCCCAGGAAAAATCCAAACTCAAGATCACCGGCGTGCGGCTGGTGAACCTGAAGCCGCGCCGTCCGCCGCCCAGCTATACGCCCGCGCCGGGTTCCTGGTCGACCCAAGGGGTGGAAGTGTCGGCGCCGCCCAACATCTATCCCGAATTCCGTCCCACCCGCAGTCTTTTCGCCGCCAAAAATGTGCCCGGCTTCACGGTGGAGATCACCACCGACAAGGGCATCACCGGCTATGGCCAAGGCGGGGCCGGCGGCGGCGCCATTGTGATGGGCCACCTGGCGGCGCTGATGATGGGGCGCGATCCCTTCGATATCGAGCGCAACTGGGACATCAACTGGCGCGTCACCGAAAGCTATGGTCAGGAAGGCGTGACCATGAACGCCATCTCCGGCTTCGACAATGCGCTGTGGGACATTATCGGCAAGGCTCTGGGTGTGCCGGTCTATGAGCTTCTGGGCGGCGAGACCAAGCCGCGCATCCCCGCCTATTGCACCGGCAATGACATCGAGCAGCACGCCGAGCACGGCTTCACCAGGGTAAAGGTGGCAATGCCAGCAGGCCCCCCGCGCGGCGAGGAGGGCAAGCGCGAAAACGTCGAGCTGGTGGCCCGCGCCCGCAAGGCTGTGGGCCCGGACGGCGATGTGATGTGCGACTGCTGGATGTCGTGGGACGAGCAATACACCATCGAGATGTGCAGGCTTTTGGAACCCTATCGTGTCAAGTGGGTGGAAGAAGTGCTACCGCCATACGATTTCGCCGGTTTTGGGCGGCTCAGGCGCAAGATCACATCGACCAACATCGCCACCGGTGAGCACATCTATGGACGTTATGGCTTCCGCAAGCTGCTGGATGCGGATGGCGCCTCGGTCTGGCAGCCGGACGTGACATGGTGCGGCGGCATGAGCGAGCTGCGCAAGATCGGCGCGTTGGCCGAGGCCTATGACATTTCCGTGATCCCGCATACCGGCGGTACCAACGGCGCGTGTCACTGGTCGCTCAGCCACGTCAACGGCCCTTGGGCCGAACTGTTCATGCCGCCGCCTGGCGGGCCGAAGCAGGTCTACGACATGTTCGACAAGCAGTACGAGATCTCGAAGGGGCCCGAAGGCCTCTACATGCATCCCACGCGCACGCCGGGCTGGGGCTGGGATGACATGGTAGCTACTCCTGTTTGATGCCCCCCCGCCGGGACCTCCCCCTCGGGATGCGCTTCGCGCACGAGGAGGAGGGGCGGGCCTGTGTTTGCGGCGAGATTCTAGTTGTGTTCAAGCTTTAGTACCTTCGCCAGCACCGTGTCGGCGATATAAATGGTCTTCTGGTCCTTCGATACCGCCATGTAATGGCCTTCGCCGACATCGTTGGAATCGCGCACGGTGCCGTGCTTGCCGTACCAGCCCTGAACCTTGCCGTCCCAGCCCAGCTTTAGAACCATGCCGTCGCGACCGGTCGACATCCAAAGCTGGCCGGTAGCATCCTCATAGAAACCGCAGGTCAGGTTCTGCATCTGAAGTTCGTGCCGGTTCTTCAGGTCCTTGTCGAAGATCACGATCTTCTGGCTGGCGCGGTCGCCCACCCAGACCTCGCCCGTCGGCGAGACGATGACGGTGTGGATGGTGGGCAGCTTGCCGTCGGCATGCGCCAGGCTGGCGGACGCCAGAAGGTGGCCGTCCTTGTCGAACTTCATCACCCGGGGATCGCTGCCGGGAATGGCCGGCGAATGGGTGACGAACGCCGCATGGCCCTTGGCATTGTGGGTCTGCGGGCTGTCATAGGTCGCACAGAAGGTGCAGTCGGCCGGGGGGCTGGTGCCGCCATGGCTCTGCACCACATAAAAATTGTCATCCTTGTCGAAGGCGATGTCGAGCGGCTGGTTGAACATGCCGTTCCATTTGCTGTCGTCCCACGGCGCATTCTCGCCGCGTGTGCCGAACACTTTCAGAACCTCGCCACGGCCATTGAGTTTGTAGATCACGTTCAGGAAGCTGTCGATCGCCCAGATGTTGCCGTGGCGGTCCACGCGCAGTCCGTGCGGGTTCATGGCAATGTTGGGATTGAACACCCGCTTCACGGTGGTGCCGGTGGGATCATATTCCACCATCATGATGGCCGGGTTGCGGTTGAACACCAGAAGATCGCCATTTGGCATCAGCGCGATGGCCGCGACATTGCCGAACCGCTCGCCCAAGGGCGCCACGGGCCGCTTGCCGAAATGATACGGAAGCTGCGGCGCGTCGGGAATGTGCACCGGACCCGGCGGCTCGCCCTGCACCGGAAGGGCATTGTATTGCTGTGCCATCGCGGGCGCCGTCATAATCGCCGCCGCCACCGCCAGTCCTGCAAAAATCCTCATCGTCTGCTCCCTTTTGTTCTTCAGTAACGATTGACGCCCTTGTGCGCCCATGCTGCGCGCATCGCCGGTGAGATGGCGAATTCGATGAAGGCCGCGGCGTCCTTGGGATCGGTGCTGCGCGCGCTGATGGCGGTGGCCATGTCCATGTGCATGCCCAGCTCGGCAGGAAGCTGGCCCACCAGGTAGGGGCTGTCGGTCGGCCTGTTGGTGGGATCATGCTCGCCATGGATCAGGCCCAGTCCCATGGCCCTGGCATCGCCGTCGCCGCGCTTCAGCGCCGGCTCGGCATCGCCCTTGATAGGCTCGCCGTGAACGCCGGCAAAGTCGGGCCGCGCCAGAAGCCGCCCGTTCATTCCCGCCTGCATGCTGCCGGTCGCCGGGTCGGTATAGAAAACCACCGAGGCGCCCTTCATCGCCGCGGCCAGTTTCGACACGCTCGCAATGTCGGGTGCGGTCGCCTCGGGTTTCTTGAACAGGCCGATCTCAACCCGGCCCAGCGGCGTGAAACTGCCGGAAAGCCCGCCATCCAGCGCCAGCGTGCCCATCAGGTCCATGGGCAGCATCACCACATCAGCGGGCGGGGCCTCGTGCTTGATGCGATCCACGATCTGCGCCATGCCGGCGACCAGGATCGTGACCTTGGTGCCGGTCTTGGCGGTAAAGGCGGCGGCGACGTCGCTGAGACCTGAATTGGAGATCACGCCGGGACTGATGATCCGAACCTCCGCAGCCCTGGCGGCGCCCGTTGCAGCGCAACCAACAGCAAGGATGCCAATGGCAAAAACATTGCCCAGCCAGCCCCCACCCACGGCCTTCCCCCAACTTTTTCTTGGCGAAGAGCAAACGCCTGATTGCCGCCTTTTGCAAGGCAGGCAAGGCCGGAGGAGGCCCGAGCCGAGGTTAGTCCGGCACTTCCAGCCGCACGCGCAAGCCTTCCGGCCGGAACTCGAACTGGGCATCGCCCTGTTCGCCTTTCATCGCGCGTTCGATCAGGTTGCTGCCAAAGCCCTTGCGGTGGGGCGGCAATACCGGCGGCCCGCCATCTTCCTCCCATCTGAGGGCCACCCGGCGGCCCTGGCTTTGCCATATGATGGCAACCCGGCCGTGCGGCCCCGACAGGGCGCCATACTTGACCGCATTGGTGGCCAGCTCGTGGATGGCCATGGCCAGCAGCAGCGCGCGTGCCGCACAAATCGTGGCGGCGCTACCCTGCAGGGTAAAACGTTCCGGATTGAAGGCGGCGATGGAGCGCTCCAGTACCTCGCGCACCTGTACATCGCCCCAGTCCTGGCTGGTGAGCAGGTCATGAGCCTCCGCCATGGCGCGCAGCCGCGCCCCGAAGGCTTCACGCTCCTGCCTGGGCGCGGCGTTGAAGGTCTGCGAGGCGATGGCCTGCACCGTGCCCAGCGTGTTCTTCACGCGGTGCTTGATCTCGTGCAGCAGCAGGTCCTTGGCCTCCTCCGCGCGCTTGCGCTGGATCACTTCTTCCTGCGCCGCCTTGTGCAGGCGCGCATTGTCCAGCGCGATCGCGGCGTGGCCTGCCACGCCCACGATCAGGTCTTCGGCCTCCTGCGTGAACATACCGGGCTGGTCATGGCCGAGGAACAGGCCGCCCAGCACTTCGCCGGAGCGCGAAATAACCGGCACCGCCAGATAGCTGACGACCGTCAGACGGCCGTCCGGCGTGCCGTGATGGGACGGGTTCCAGCCGTGATGGGGATCGCTGCGGGCATCATCAGCCCGCACGGGTCCCTCGCCGGTCAGGGCGGGCCCGAACAGTGGCGTGTTGCACAGCCTGCCGAACTGCTCGAAGGCTTCGCGCGGCGCGCCCGACACGGCATGGATTCGACAGACGTCTTTGGCCTCGCCCGCGATGTTGTGGAAAAAAGCACCGAAGCGTGCCCCGGACAATTCGGTGCCAATATCGGTCACCGTTTGCGCGATGCGTTCGGAGTCCAGGTCGCTGGACAGCAGCTTGGCGATCGAATTGAGCGTGGCAAGGCGCCTTGTCAGCCGCCGCAGGGCGCGCTGGGCGCGGCGGCGATCGGAAATGTCGCGCGCTATCTTGGATGCGCCGATCACTTCGCCCCTGGCATTGCGTACCGGCGAGATGGTCAGCGAAATGTCGATCAGCGTGCCATCCTTGCGCCTGCGTAGCGTTTCGAAATGGTCCACGCGCTCGCCGCGGCGAATGCGGGCCAGGATGCGGGGCTCCTCATCCTGACGGTCTTGCGGGATCAGCATCAATATCGACTTGCCCACCGTTTCCTCGGCCGTATAGCCGAACAGCCGCTCCGCGCCCTTGTTCCAGCTCTGGATGATCCCCTCCAGATCTTTGCTGAGGATGGCATCTTCCGAAGACTCGACGATGGCGCTGAGATGGCCCTGGCTGCGCTCGAGTTGCTTGCGATCGGTGATGTCGACCAATAGGTTGATGGCTCCCGCTAGGTATCCCTTGTCGTCGTAGAGGAGGGAGGGGTACGGCAGGAACACCGCGCGGCTGCCGTCCGGCCGTTCTACGATAGCCTCGATGCCATGATGCGGGTTACCCGTCTTCAGAGTCAGAGCCAGCGGGCACTCCTCCAGCGGCATGGGGCCGCCGTCGGCAGCGTACAGTCGCAGAGATCCGCACCATTTCTCTTTGCCCAGTACGGGAGAGCGACCCCAGAAGCATCGGGCGGCCTCGTTGTAAGAGATGATCCAGCCATTGGCGTCGGTCAGATAGGCAGGCAGGGCGAGGCTGGCTAGAAATTCCCGAGGGCCGACCTCAACACCGAAAGTAGTGGCGACTGCCGACATGCTTTATTGCCGCCCCCAGGTTGGTACGTTATGGAACATCCTCGCGTGCCGACAGGCTTACGGGTTGTCTCTACCCACCACCCATCTGTCCATTCTTGCTACGATGAAGATGGTCGCTTGGCAACGCGTTTGCGGGCCAAAAGGTTCCGGGCTGCCCATCCCCGGAACGGCAACACAATTCATTTGTTAGGAAAACCGGCGGACCGGACACAATCGATGCACGAACGCAACAATGCCCGCAGAGCCCTTGTCGTGGAGGACGAGTGGTTTTTGCGCATGGAACTGGTGGACGGGATGGCGGCAGCCGGCTGGACGCTGCGGGAGGCGGCGACTGGCGAAGTGGCCATGGACCTGCTGGCAGAAGCCACAGCATTCGATCTGCTGGTCACCGACATACGTCTGCCGGGACCGACGGACGGATGGCAGGTCGCAGAGGCCTTCCGCGTGGCCTTCCCAAGGGCGCCCGTGGTCTACGTCTCGGCCAACCCCGACCTGCCACACCGACGCGTGAAAGACAGCGTCTTTCTGGACAAGCCCTGCGACATCGACCGGTTGCTTGCGATCTGCGAACGGCTGGCGGCGGGCTAGGCCTTCTTCCAGTTACGCCACTCGTTGAGTACCAGCGACACGGTGAAAGTGTCGAATAGCGCCAGGGCCAGGATCCAGTTCGACCACTCGTCGGACAGTTCATAGGACATATAGGCGATGAAGCCGACCAGGATGGTGGAGGCGAAAGGAAATACCCACACTCCGCGGCCGCGCAGCAGCACGATGGTGATCGCCATCTTCAGCGTGCCATGCACCAGAAGATAGAAGATTACGAAACTGGTCTGCGACTGGGCAAGCAGCGTGGCGCCCTGGCTGATCAGGTGGGCGGCGCGCGCATGGCCGCCGTCATATAGTTCGGGTACCGCATAGGATAGCACGAAGCTGTAGAGCTTCTGCGGCCCGGCGAAGGCAATGGTCAGGCCGCCGGAAAATTCCAGGAAGCCAACGAACCCCTTGAACAGGATCGTCACAAGATAGGCCAGATGGCTCAGGGTGCGTGACAGCGGATGGGGCGGGGTCTGCATTTGCCCCGTCCTATGGCATGGCGCGACCGGAGCAGCAATCGTGCGGCCGCGGGAAGCGGAGCCGCCACCCAAGTGCCACAATTTTCACCCACCATCGCCACAACAAAAGAACGGAGAGGACGCCATGATACGCCGCAATGTCGTTTTTGGGGCCGCCGGCCTGGTCGTGGCCCTTTCCGCAATGCCCGCCTCGGCGCAGGAGCGCGATGCAGCGCTGAATGCTGCGGTCGCGGGCCACCAGCGCGATCCAGCCAATGTAGCGCGCGATGGTGCCCGTCATCCCGCTGCCAGCCTGGCCTTTTGGGGCCTCAAACCCCATATGCGGGTGATCGAAGTGGCGCCCGGCGGCGGCTATTGGAGCGAAATCCTGGCTCCCTACGCCAAAGCGACCGCCGGCACCTATATCGCCGCCCAGGGCCGCCCCGACCAGAAGCTGCCCGCAAAGTTCAATGACAAAGCGGTGTACGGCAACGTCAACTACACTGTTTTTTCCAGCACCTCCGGTCCGATAGGTCCGGCCAATTCCGCCGATTTCGTGCTGACCGCGCGCAACATCCATGACTGGCTGTGGACACCGGGCATGGCCGAGAAATTTATGCGCGACGCCCATGCCGTGCTCAAACCCGGCGGCATCCTGGCGGTGGAAGACCACCGTGCCGATCCGCGCCCACAACATGGCGACGCTCGCGATGGCTATGTGGCGACCTCTACCATCGTGAACATGGCCAAGGAGGCCGGTTTCACGCTGGAAGCCAGTTCGGAAATCAACGCCAACCCCAAGGACACCAAGGAGCACCCCTTCGGCGTCTGGACGCTCCCGCCCACGCGGCGCAGCGCCCCCCAGGGCCAGCCCGCCAACGCCAATTTCGACCACAGCAAGTATGACGCGATCGGCGAAAGCGACCGCATGACGCTGCGCTTCAGAAAGCCGGTCTAGATGGAGAGCTTCTTCAGCACCGGCCTGAGCGGCTTTTCGCCATCATCATAGTCGCGCCAGGGCCTGGACCCGGCCATCAGGCCCGGCGCCGTGCGCAGGGTGAAGCGATGGGGATCGAGTCCCTTCTTCACCTGGGTCCATTCCAGCGGCATGGAGACGGTGGCGCCGTCGCGCGCCCGCGGTGACAGCGGCGCCACCGCCGTCGCCATGCGGTCGTTGCGCAGATAGTCCAGGAAGATTTTTCCCGCACGCAGCTTCTTGGACATGTTGACAAGATACCGCTCGGGGCTGTCGGCCACCATCTGCTCGCAGATTTTGCGGGCGGCGGCCTTGGCGGTCTTCCAGTCGATCCCGGCAGCGGAGAAGGGCGTGACCACATGCATGCCCTTGCCGCCGGTGGTCTTGGCGAAAGGCATCAGACCCAGCGCTTCCAGCCGCTCCCTCAGCTCGCGGGCCGCGGCAACCACATCGTCGAAATCCACCTCAGGCGCCGGATCCAGGTCGAAGACGAAACGGCCCGGCTGGTCGGGCTTGCCGGGCGCGCAATTCCAGGGATGCAGTTCCAGCCCACCCGCTTGCGCCACGGCGATCAGCGCCTCGGCGCGGTCGATCTGCAGATAGGGCTTGCGGTCGCCCGACACTTTGACCTGGCTCAGAAGGTTCGACTGGCCCGCCATGGCGTGGCGTTGGAAGAAACGCTCGCCGCCGATGCCGTCGGGTGCGCGCACGATGGAACAGGGCCGTCCCTTGATGTGCGGCAGCATCCAGTCGCCGATGGTTTCGTAATAGCGTGCCAGCTCCAGCTTGCTGACGGGCTCGCCGTCGCCACCATCGGGCCACAGCGCCTTGCCGGGATGGGTGATGGGAATATTGGCCACCACCGACGAGCCGCGGCTAGGCTTCGGATCGGTTTTCGACCTGGTCTTTCCCTGGGCTTTGGGCTGGGCAAGCTGCTTGGTCTTTTTCGGCGTCTCGGCCACCACTTCGGATGCGGGCTTGTCGGCGCGCAGGCCCTTGAACGCAGCCTGCCGCACCATGCCGTCGGCCGTCCAGCCGGCAAATTCGATTTCTGCCACCAGCCGGGGCCTGACCCAATTGAGGCCGGTCTCCCGGTGGGGCGCTCCTTCGCCGGTAAAGGGGCTTTTTTCCGCTGCCATCTCCTTGAGTTGCGGCATCAGCTGCTTCAGCTTCGCGGCGGAATAGCCCGTGCCCACCCGTCCGACATAGGCCAAATGGTCGCCGCGGTTGACGCCCACCAGCAGTGAGCGAAATTTGCCCGCCGTGGTCGACCAGCCCCCGATGACCACCTCATGTCCCGCACGGCACTTGGCCTTGGTCCAGTCGTTGCCGCGTCCGCTGCGATAGGGCGCGTCCAGCCGCTTGGAAACGATGCCCTCCAGCGACATGCGGCACGCCGATTCCAGCACCGCGTCGCCGCCGCTGGAAAAATGATCGACATAACGCAGATTGGCTGAACCCTTGGGCAGAAATTTTCGCAACCGCTCCTTGCGGGTCGAGAGTGGCAAGGGGCGCAGGTCTTCATTACCTTCGAACATCAGGTCGAAAGCGAAGAAAACCAGTCTGTCGGTCTTGCCGTCCGACAGCGCTGCCTGCAGCGCGGCGAAATTGGTGGCACCGTCATGGTCCAAGGCGCAGATCTCGCCGTCGATGATGCAATCGCCCAGCCTGGCGCCCGCCTTTGCGAGGGCGCCGAACTTGTCCGTCCAGTCCAGCCCCTTGCGGGTCAACAGCACGACCTTCCCATCCGCCACCCGCATCTGCACGCGATAGCCGTCGAACTTGACCTCATGCACCCAGCCAGGCCCTGACGGCGGACGCTCGACCAACCGGCAAAGCTCGGGAGGCACAAAGCGGGGCAGAGACGATATTTTACGCGTCTTTGCCTTTGCACTTGCCGGGTCCGGGTCTTCGTCGGCATCGGCGGCCGCGCTTTTCGACTGCCAGACCGCATCGGCTCTGAAGGCACTGGCGCGCATGAAGGGTTTGGGCTTCTTCCCGGTGCCGGCGGCGATGGCTTCCATCGCCCGGCCCGAGGCGACGGAATGATCCTTTTCCAGGACCGTCTCGCCATGACCCTCCTTCGCATATTTGTCGCGATGCTTGATCAGCAGCCAGTTGGAACGCTTGCCGCCGAAGCGGTCGTTCTTCATCCGCACCAGCACCCAGCCGCCATGCAGCTTTTCCCCGTCGAGCACGAATTTCAGGTCACCCTTCTTCAGCATCCGGTCGGGATCGCCCTCGGGCTCCCAATGGCCCCGGTCCCACAGCATCACCGTGCCGCCGCCATACTGGCCCTTGGGGATGGTGCCCTCGAAGTCGCCATAGTCGAGGGGATGGTCCTCCACCTCCACCGCCAGCCGCTTGTCAGTCGGATCGAGCGAGGGGCCCCGCGTCACTGCCCAGGAGCGGAACACTCCGTTCCATTCCAGACGAAAGTCATAATGCAGGCGCGTGGCCGCGTGCTTCTGGATCACATAGCGAAGCCGCTTTCCGGGTGCGATTTTCCGCCGCCCGCTGGGCTCGTCCGTGACGGCGAAGTCCCGCATGGACTGGTATTTTGCTAGTGCGCCCTTCGCAGATTTTGTGGTTTTGCGGCGAACCGGTTTTCTGAATGTCTTTTTCCGTGCGGCCATGTCCGTTTCCTCTTGTGGAAACATAGGTTCACAATCCCGTTTCCGTTCCGAGTTTTTCCAGGGAAAGTCCGATGGGTGCGAAGAAAAAGGTGCGGACCAGGAAGGCCCCCCATAAAAAGGCGGCCAGGCGGGCGCCCGCCCGTCATGGTCACCACAAGCCGGCCAATTCCAACCAGCCGCGCCTGTCCAGTCGTCCGGTGTGGCAGGGCGATCTTCGCCTGTCGCTGGTCTCCTGCCCAGTGGGGTTGTTCGGTGCCACCAGCAAGTCCGGCAACATCTCCTTCCACCTGCTCAATCCGGAAACCAACAACCGCATCCGCATGATCCCGACCGATCCCGACACCGGGCCGGTGGAACGCGCCGACCTGGTCAAGGGCTATGAGATATCAAAGAACCACTATGTCGTCCTGGACAGGGACGAGCTGGACGCGGTCAAGCTGGAGACCACCAGGACCATAGACATAGAGCGCTTTGTGAATGCTGATGACATCGACCGGCTCTACTGGAACACGCCCTACTATCTCTTGCCGAACGAGAAAGGCGGCGTGGAGGCCTATACCGTCATCCGCGAGGCGCTGAAGAAGGCCAATCGTTTCGCGCTGGGCAGGGTGGTGATGCATGGACGCGAACGGCTGGTGGCACTGGAGCCGCGCGGCAAGGGCATCCTCTGCTACACATTGCGCATGGCCGATGAAGTGGTCCAGCCCAACGATGCCTTTGCCGACATCCCAAACCGCAAGGCCGATCCGCAAATGGTTGACATTGCCCTCAAGATCATCGAGCAGCAGGAAGGCCCCTTCGAGCCGGGTAAATTCGCGGACCGTTACGAGAATGCCCTGCGCGACCTGATCCGCCGCAAGGAACGGGGCGAGAGGCTGGTCACCGCCGAGCCCGTCGCGGACGACAATGTCATCGATCTGATGGCGGCGTTGAAGAAAAGCCTGAAGGGCGGTGCCGGCGCCTCCGGCCGTCGGCGCAAGGCGGGCTAAGCGCCTCCACTGCTAAGCTCTTGGATGCGGTGGCACTTCCGGGCATTTCCCCTGCATCAATTAACCATGTTTCATCAACACCTTGATTGGTGCCGGGGCGAACTCTAAAATCTCCGTTAAGAATAGCCGGGCAGCGGTCCGGCATACCGTTGGGTACTTGCGATGGTGGACAGGTTCGGGGATGAAAACTCCGAAGGCACGGTCGTCATCGGCGCCGGGGTCGACATCAAGGGCGAGATGACGGTCCCCGGCCTTGTCACGATCGATGGCAGGTTCGAGGGCACGCTCAAGGCCAAGTGCTTGCTGGTCGGCAGGACCGGCCACGCCGGAGGCCATATCAGCGCGCAGACCGTCGAGGTGCGCGGCACGGTCGGCGAAAATCTGGTCGCCGAAACCCAGTTGGTGGTCCGTTCCAGTGGCGCCATCTGCGGCTCGGTCAGCTATGGCAAGATCATAGTCGAGGAAGGCGGCGAGTTGTCAGGGACGATCCAGAAGATCGTGCCCGCTGCGCCAGAGCAGAAAGTCGTTCCCCTCCAGCGCGGCGAATGACCGATGGGCTCGCGGCGATATCCGGCGTTTCGGCCTGACGGTTGCATCGATGTACGATAATTCCTTCATCATGGTGCCGCAGCACGAAGACGAAGTCGCCGACTATGACTGGGAGAATTTTCCGCCCAGCAAGTATCAAAAGGGCAAGACCAGCTTCTCGATCATCGACGAATCCACCGGCATCGAGGGCAAGCTGATTGCCGGCACCGCCTTCATTCATGGCCGGGTCCAGGGCCTGGTTTTCGCTGAGCACGTCACCGTCGAGCCGACAGGCCGGGTCGATGGAGTGATTTTCTGCCGGACGCTGACCGTCATGGGTGCCGTCGGGGCCAACGTCATTTGCGACACGCTGCGTGTGCGCAATGGCGGGCAGCTTTCGGCAACCCTGAAGTACCGCACCATCAAGATAGAACCGGGCGGCCTGGTGGGCGGCCAGTTCGAACGCCGCGTAGTGATCGATGGCCGCTCCCAGCCGTCCTTTTCCGGCAGACGCCAGGACCCGTAACACGGCCCGCGCCAAGGTTTCCGGCACACCCCTTAATAACACTTTTTTCGGCGTAAAATAGGTGTCTCCCTGATTTGCGATTGCAGTTGCAAGTCACTTGCAAATCTGCCGATCCTGTGGTCTAGGAAGGCCGCGAAATGAGGGAAGGATTTCAGCCATGCCGGCTGACGCTACTGCCACCAGACCACCCCGACAGTCCATCCGCCGGCCTGCCCAGTTGGTGCCGAGGATCGCTGTCGAGACGCTGCTGTCCGGTGGCAGGGAGGCGATTCTGCTGCATGGCGGCACCGAATACCGCCTTCGCCTCACCAGCAACGGCAAGCTGATCCTGACGAAGTGACGCGCCGTTCCCAAAGCACCAAGCCAGCCCCTGCCGCCCGCGCGGCCACGGATGCCAGCCAGGTCTCAATCGAAACCAATGCTGATCCAGGGGTTCATTCATGTCTTCCATTATCGCCAATCGACGAAACAGGGCGCTTGCCGGCGCCTCCGCCAGCCTTCTGGGCGCCATGCTGATGGGCGCGCCCGCAAATGCGCAGCAATCCTCCTCGGTCGTATTGGGCCCGGTGACCGTGGAAGGGACCGGCGAGCGGAATGCGCTGACTTACAGCCCGCCGGTGGCGGCCATGCCCTTCTCCAGCCTGCAGGACACGCCCCAGGCGGTCAGCGTGGTTGATGCAGAAACAATGAAGCAGCAGGCGACGACCACGCTCAGCGATGCGCTGCGCAACGTGCCGGGCATCACAATCGCTATCGGCGAGGGGGGCACGCTGGCCGGCGACCAGTTCAAGATACGCGGCTTCGACGCCAAGGACGACGTCTATCTGGACGGATTGCGCGACTTTGCCGCCTATACCCGCGACAGTTTCGACTATCAGGAAGTGCAGGTGCTGAAGGGTCCGTCGGGCCTGATGTTCGGCCGCGGCACCACCGGCGGCGCCATCAACACCATCACCAAGACGCCCTTCCTGGAGGACAGCGTGGTCGGCCATGTCGAGGCGGGCAATGGCGACCACTATCGCGCCACGGCCGATCTCAATCACGTCCTCTCCGATACCGCAGCGCTGCGCCTGAACCTGATGTACACCGATACCGGCGTGGTGGATCGCGACCTGGTCCATTCGACCCGCTGGGGCGTGGCGCCATCGCTCTCTTTGGGCCTGGGCACCGACACGGTGTTCAACCTGAATTTCATCCACCAGCAGACGTCGGGACGCCCCGATTACGGCATCGTTGTGGCCACGCCCCCCAACGCGTCCTATGCCGCGCCTGCCAGCGAGTTTGGCGTGCCGCGCAGCAACTATATGGGCCTGAAGGCGGATTACGACAAAAACAGCGCCGACCTCGTCACCACGAAGCTGACGCATGTGGCCAGCGACTGGCTGACGCTGGAGAATGACACGCGCGCAGCAACTTACAGCCGCGCCTTCCGCTATTCGTCGGTGGACGCGTGCGACAACACCATCAACACGAATTACTGCAACCTGCGCTTGTTTGGTATCGCCAGTCCCGGAGGACCCGGCGGCAGCTTCGACTCTACCCAAACCCTTGCACGCACAGGGGGCGGCGGGCCCTACAATCAGAATAGCTGGGGCGTTCAGGATACCGCCTTGGCGTCCGCAAATTTTCGCCTGGGAGGTCTACGCAACACGCTGATCGGGGGGCTCGACGCCTCCTACCAGCGTGCCGACCGCACCATTTTCGCCTACACCCTCCCGCCCGGTCCCGACGACACGCTCTATCCGCTCGGAAATCACTCTGCCTCTCGCGCCAATATCGGCTGGTCGCTCTACAACCCCACGCATCAGCCCATTCCCGGCTATGACGTGATCTTGCCCACCGCATCCGATGTCGGCGGCACCAGCGCCACTGCGACCACCGTGGTCAGGTCTACGGGCGACGCTACCGACCTGGCGCTGTTCGCCACCGACCGGCTGTGGTTCGACGAGGCATGGTCGCTGATCGCGGGCGCCCGCATCGACCAGTATCGCGCCAATTACAGCTCGCTGACGGTTGGCGGAACCTACAGTAGCTACAAGGCACCATCCTTCCTGTTCTCGCCGCGCGCCAGCCTGGTGTTCGAGCCGGATCAGACCCAGACCTATTACCTGTCCTGGGGCAAGGGTGCGACGCCGATCGGCACCTCGGTGGTGGGCACGCCCAACCCGATCACGTCAGCGAACCAGTCGGCGCTGAAACCCGACAAGAGCGAGACCATCGAGGTCGGCGCCAAGTTCAGCCTGTTCGATGGGGCGCTGGGTGTGACCGGATCGCTGTTCAGCGTCACCAAGTCCAACGCGCTGCAGACCGATCCGGTCAGCGGGGCAGTGCTGCTGCAGTCCAGCCAGAAGCAGCGGGTGCAGGGCTTCGAGGGTTCGGTGACCGGCCAGGTGCTGCCGCACTTCAACCTGACTGCGGGCTATACCTATCTCAATCCCGTAATCGTCAGCGACGCCACCACGCCCTACAATGTGGGCAAGCAGATCACCTTCGTGCCCAAGCATGCCGCCTCGCTTTGGGGCGACTATGACGCCGGCGATCTGGTGGAAGGCCTGTCGGCCGGCGGTGGTGTTGTCTATCAGAGCCACCTCTACAATGCCTATACCGCGCCCAGCCCCACGGGATATCCCCTGGGCCGCGTCGTGCGCATTCCCGAAACGGTCGAGCTGGACGCCGTGGTGGCCTATGACTTCAAACCCTATCGCATCCAGTTCAACGTCAACAACCTCACCGACCGGCTGAATTACAGCCAGTCCTTCGGCAATCGCGGCACGCCCGCACCGGGCCGCACCTTTATCGTCTCGCTGGAGGCTGCGCTCTAGCCATGCTGGTGCATGTCCCCCGGTTGCTGTCCAGGGAGCAGGTCGCGGAGATCCGCGGCGTACTGACAGGCACCGACTGGGTGGACGGCAGGGTGACGGCGGGCGCGCAGTCGGCGGGAGCCAAGAACAATCTTCAGGTCCCCGAGAATGCGCCCGCTGCCCGCTCGCTGGGCGACGTCATCCTGGGGGCGCTGGGCGGAAATCCCTTGTTCAATGCCGCGGCCTTGCCGCTGCGGGTCTTTCCGCCGCTGTTCAATCGTTATGACACCGGCATGGAATTCGGCCCGCACATCGATAACGCCATCCGCTTTGTGAAGCCGTCGATCGCGTCGGGCATGCCCATCCGGGTACGCACCGACCTTTCGGCGACTCTGTTCCTGACCGATCCGGCCGAGTATGACGGCGGCGAGCTGGTGATCGAAGACACTTACGGTTCGCACAGCGTGAAGCTGCCCGCCGGCGACATGCTGCTCTATTCCGCCACCAGCCGCCATCATGTCACGAAGGTAACACGCGGCAGCCGCTGGTCGTCATTCTTCTGGGTCCAGAGTATGATCGGCGACGAGGCCGCGCGGGCCATGCTGTTCGAGCTCGATACCGCGATCCAAGGCCTTCGAGGCCGGTACGGGGACGAAAGCGAGATCGTCGCCCTGACCGGGCTTTATCACAATCTGGTCCGCCGCTGGGCGGATGCGTAAGGGGACGAAAATGAAATTCGCCGATATCCGGCACACGCTGTTCACCGTCCATATGTGGGTCGGCCTGATCCTGGGCATCCTCTGTGCCGTTCTTGGCCTGTCCGGCAGCCTTCTGGTTTATGACGATGTCCTGAACAAGTTGCTGGATCCGCCGCCTTTCGCCACCACCCAGGGCGCGCCTCTGCCGCTGGCGATGGTCGCCGATGCTGCGCGCGAGGCTGCCGGGGACAAAGGCGTCACCGCCGGTCAACTGCAGATCACCTTCCCCAAAAAGCCGGCCGAGGCCGTTTCCGTGCGCGTGGGCCAGATCAGCCCGATGGGCACGATGGGCCTGCAGAACCGTACGTCCGGCGAAGAGCGGCGCCGCGCGCGCCGGCGGGGCGCCGAAGGCGGCGGGCGCGCCCCCATTGGTCTGCAGGTGTTCATTGATCCGGTGTCGGGTCAGGTGCTGGAAACGCGCCGTGCCATCGGCTCCTCCATCATCCGCTTCGCCCATCAGCTGCACGGCAACTTCCTTCTGGGGCGCGAGGGCCGCAGCATCGTGGTGGGCTGGTTGGGCGTGGCCATGCTGCTTCTGGGCGCCACAGGACTGGTCTTGTGGTGGCCGCGCCGCGGTCAATGGAAATATGCCTTTTTCGTGCGTGCCACCGCCACCGGCCTGCGGTTTCATCGCGAACTTCATGCGGCGACCGGCATCTGGATTTTCCTGATCTTCATGGTTGTCAGCTATAGCGGCCTGGTGCTTGCCTGGCCCCAGCTTCTGGGCCCCGGCGGGCCTGGCCCGCGTGCCATGCCGCATGTGACGCCTGGCACCAGCGCGTCCATCGGACCGGATCGCGCTCTGGCGTTGGCCAAGGCTGCAATGCCGGGTACCGAGCCGGACAGCATCACCCTGCCGACGCGGCCAGACCAGCCCATCACTGTGGGATTCATGGTGCATGACGCGGTGCGCGCCAGCGTGCTGGTCGATCCCTGGCACGACAGGGTGATTGGGGTGCGCGATAACTCGGGAAGTATCCTGGCCTGGATGCGGCCGCTGCACCAGGGCGCCGGCCTGGGCGTGGTGTGGCGCTTTCTGGTGTTCCTGTCCGGGCTGGTGCCAAGCCTGTTTATCGTTACCGGCCTGATCATGTGGCTGAAGAAGCGCCGTCGCCACGTGCCCATGACCGCCAGGCTGGAGGAAATCCCCGAAAAGGAGCTGGAGGAAGAGCCGGCATGACCATCCCCGTCCCGCTGAGCGCATTCGATCATGCCCATGCCATCAAGCCGAAACCGGCGCTGGGGCCGCTGGACCGGGGCAAGCTGGTGAGCATTGGCCTGACGCTGGCGTTTCATGTGGCGGCGGTAACGGGCTTGCTGGCGATGGTCCATGTCGCGCCGGTCCGCTTGCCCAGGGTGATGATGGTTGTGATTCATCAGGACAAACCCAAGCAGAAGGCGGACGATCTGCCGCTGCCGCCCCAAATGGTGCAGCCCACGGTGGTCAGCGTGCCCCTGCCGGTGGTGCTGCCCACCGCGCCCGCGCCGGTGACTGCGGCAGCGCCGCCGGCGGCTGGCAGCCCGGTGCCGCCCCCGCCGGCTTCGGCTCCGAAGGCCGAGAACGACCAGGCACGGCAGGATTTCGTCGCCCGGCTGCTGGCCCAGCTGAACCGCTTCAAGCAATATCCGCGCGCGGCCCGCCAGGCGCGCATCCAAGGCGTGGTGATGCTGCATTTCGTGATGGATGCAGGGGGACGAGTGCTGTGGGCGGACATCGCCAAAAGCTCCGGTCGCCCGGTGCTGGATGCCGAAGCGCTGGCCCTGATCCAGCGCGCCCAGCCGCTGCCGCCGCTGCCCGCGGATTTTCCCAGCCGCACCCTGGATGCGGTTGTGCCGGTGGAATTTTCCCTGAACGGCTGAACCGGTTCTGCTTTGCAGGCCGCCGCCAAACTGGTTTGATGCCCCTATAAGGCGCGCTAGGCGTCATCACAAATAATTTCAGGGGGACAGTCATGGACAGCAAGCGTTCCAGGCGCGGTCTGCTCAAGGGCGGAGCGAAAGCTGCAGCCGGTGCGGCGGCGGGTGCGGCAATGGTGGCCGGCCAGGCAAAGGCCCAGCCGAAAATGGAAAAGCGTTCGCCCTATCCGGCGCCCAATCCGCCCCCGGCGAAGAAGCCGATGTATTCGCGTGCCGTGGCCTATGGCAACATGATTTTCCTGTCGGGTGTGGGCTATCACAAGCCCGGCACCATCGAAGACCACACGCGTGGCGTGATCGACGAGATTTCCAAGAATCTGCAAGAAGCGGGTTCTTCGCTGCAGAAGCTCCTGAAGGTCAATGTCTATCTGAACGACCTCAAGGACTACGACGCCATGAACAAGATCTATTACAGCTATGACTGGGGCGATGTGCCGCCGGTGCGCACCACCGTGGCGCCTGCCGCCGGCATTCCCGGCAATTCGCTGATCGAGATCGACGTCATCGGCTATATCTGAGGGAGGTGAGCATGGCACTGTTCGGCAAGTGGAGCCGGCGCGACCTGCTCAAGACCTCTGGCGGCGCGCTGGCGGTGGCGCCCTTGGCGGCCGCGCCGGCGGCGGCCGCCATCGCGCTGCCCAAGCTGACGGGCCTCGAGGCGGACAATTGCTTCACCCGCATCGGGGTCCGGCCGCTCATTAATGCGCGCGGCACCTACACCATCATCTCCGGCTCGCGCTCGCTGCCGGAGGTCAAACAGGCGATGTTCGAGGCCTCGCACTATTACGTCGACTTGGACGAGATGATGAATGGCATCGGCGCGCGGCTGGCGGCGCTGAACGGCGCGGAATGGGGCATCGTCACCAATGGCTGCGAAGCGGCGATCGTTCTGGCGACCATCGCCTGCATCGCCGGATCGGATGTCGAGAAGGCCCAGGCGCTGCCCTACATCAAGGGCAAGGACCAGGTCCTCGTCCCCAAACATTCGCGCAATCCCTACGATGTCGGCATCCGCATGGTGGGCGCCAAGCTGGTGGAGGTGGAGACGCCGGATCAGATGCGTTCTGCTATCGGCCCACGCACGGCGATGATCTATGTCATGAGTTCGCCGCGCGAGGCCAAGAGTCCGCTCAACATCGCTGCAATATGTGCCATCGGCAAGGAGAAGGGCGTGCCCGTCTTTGTCGATGCCGCGGCGGAAGAGCCGCTGGTGCCCAACATCCATCTCGCCAAAGGGGCGACGCTGGTCGGCTACTCCGGCGGCAAGTGCCTGCGCGGCCCGCAATCGTCCGGCATGCTGATCGGCGACAAGAGCCTTTGCGAGGCGGCGTATTACCAGGCCGCACCGCATCACTGCTATGGCCGGGCGCTCAAGTGCTCCAAGGAAGAATCCATGGGGCTGCTCGCAGCCGTAGAGGTATGGCACAGGCGCGATCATGACGGCGAGCAGCGCATGTGGCGAAGCTGGCTGGATCATATTGCCGGTCGGGTGAAAGACCTGCCGACCGTGCAGCTCGAATATCTTCAGCCGCAGGACCTGTCCAACCGCGCCACCCGGCTTCGCATCCATTGGGATGCAAACCGGCTGGGCATCACCGGCAGCGAGGTAGAGGCGCGGCTGGACGCGGGAACCCCGCGCATCCTGGTGGAAAACGGCACCGGTTCGCGCCCCGGCGAGATGGCCAGCACACTGACCATCATGCCCTACATGATGGACCCAGGCGAAGAGGCCATCGTCGCGGACGCCATCCACGCGGCTCTGACAAATCCGGGCTCCCACGCAACCCCGACGGCGCCATCGGGCGCGCCAGCCCCCGTGGCGGGTGACTGGCTTGTGACGGTGCAGTATCAGCGCGGTACGGGCGAGCAGCGCTTCGTGATCCGTCAGGACGGCAGCACGCTTACAGGCCATCACAAGGGCGAGATCTACGAAGGCGATCTCAGCGGCACCGTCCACGCCGATCAGGTGGTCCTGAAAAGCCATACCCCGGTGGGCGGCAATACCATCGCCTGGACTTTCACCGGCAATGCCGGCGCCAATTCCCTGGCGGGCACGGTGGACATGGGCGAATACGGCCCCGCCAGCTTCACGGCGCGGCGGGCATGAACCGGCGATATTTTTTGGGTGCAGCCACAAGTGCAATTGCGGTCTCCGCCCGCGCGCAAGGCCAGCCGCGCTTCGACCTGCTGCTGAAGAACGGTCATGTCATCGATGCCGGCAATGCCGTAGACGGCGTGATGGACGTCGCCATCAAGGATGGGCGCATCGCGGCCGTGGAAGCCGGGCTGCCGTCATCCGGCGCTATCAAGTCTATCGACGTGAAGGGCCTTTACGTCACACCCGGCCTGATCGACCTGCATGTGCATGTCTATAACGGCACAGGTGAGCGCAATTCCTATGCCGGCGATCTGTCGGTACCGCCCGATGGCTTTACCTTCCGCAACGGCGTGACCACGGTGGTCGATGCGGGCTGCTCCGGCTGGCGCAATTTCGAGGATTTCAAGGACCGCATCATCGACCGCTCCAAGACCCGCGTGCTGGCGATGCTGAACATCGTGGGTGCCGGCATGCGCGGCGGCCGCTACGAACAGAACCTGTTCGACATGGAAGGCGGCAGGACCGCCGCCATGGCCAGGCGCTTTCCGGGCGTGGTCGTTGGTATCAAGACCGCCCATTTCAACGGGCCGGAATGGACGCCGGTGGAACAGGCGGTGGTCGCCGGGTCCGATGCCGGCCTTCCGGTGATGGTGGATTTCGGCGGCGACCGGCCCCAGCGTCCGCTCTATGACCTGTTGACGAAAAAGCTGCGCCCTGGCGACATCTATACCCACATGTATTCGGGCCTGCGCCATGAGCAGGACCCGGTCACCTTGGGCCCGTCAAAGGCGATGCTCGAAGGCCGCGCCCGGGGCATCTGGTTCGACACCGGCACAGGCGGGGGCAGTTTCAAATGGTCGTTGGCCGTGCCGATGGTGAAGCAGGGATTTGAGCCGGATTCGATCTCGACGGACTTGCATGTCGACAGCATGAACAGCGCCACCAAGAACATCCTGAATGTGGCCAGCAAGATGATGGCAATAGGGCTCTCGCTTCAGGAGGCCGTGGCCGGCATGACCTTCCACCCCGCGCGAGAGGTGAAGCAGGCCGGGCTTGGTCACCTGTCCGTGGGCGCCATTGCCGATCTGGCGGTGCTGCGCCTCCAGAGTGGTCGCTTCGGCTTCACAGACATGGTCAACACCCGTATCGACGGCGCCCGCAAGCTGGTGGCCGAATTGACCGTCAAGGACGGGCGCATTGTTTATGACCTGAACGGTATGGAAGCTCTGCCGTGGGACGCGCCACAGGGGGACACAAGGCAGGACGGCCGCTGGACGAGCTTCGCCCGTCCTGCGCCGTCACAGGCCGATGGCGTCACGCAGCACTAACCTTCACGAGCGGATGAACTGATGGTACCGGCTGATGCGGCCGTCATCCGTCCGCTCCTGATAGAGGAAGGCCAGCTTCTGCCGGTCGAAAACGCGGAAGAAAGGTTCCCATGACGCTTCTGCCAAATTCTCGTCGGCGGCACGGAAATCCAGCCGCAGCACCGGTCCGCCGCCCGGCTGGCTGGTTCTGGCGGGATGGCCGCCCCGCGCTTCCGCCCAGGCGCGGATGAGCTCATGGTCCCGTGTGGTCATCGCATGTGTCATGGTCGCCTCCTCCTTTCTCCCCGCACGGAAGGGGCCACCATCCCGCCGGATGGTGGCCCCCCGCAATCGCTTACTGCCAGTCGCGGCTGATATTGTAGTAGGAATAGGTCCGCTCGCGGATCGAACCCAGGCTGCCGTCATGCCGGGTCAGGTCCTTGAGTTCATAGGCCGGCGCCTTCTCGATGCTTTCCTTGTTGAGGGGCACGACATAGCCGCCCACGTCCTCGGAATAGTCCAGCATCGACCATGGGACCGGATAGTATTTCTCGCCCATGCCCAGGACGCCGCCAAAGCCCAGCGCCGCGAACATGATCTGATTGGACTGCTTGTCCAGAACGATGTCTTCCACCGTACCGATCTTGTCGCCGAGGTCGTTGTAGACCGGAGTTCCCCGGACCTTGGACGCAAGTATTGCCGTCGTGTGACCGCTGGGGGTCGTCATGAAATCCTCCTGAGGTTTGAGTTCCTTTGCGTAACGCAGGGCTTGTCACGCTGTTGCGGCGGTCACGCAAATATTTGCGCCGATGCCAGACCAGCGGGAACGGCTTTCGCCGTTCTCGCCGTTCTTTGTGATTGGATGGTCTTTCGATCATCTCCTCGCGCTCGGATACTGCCCTGGGCCGCCGCCGTTCCAGGAGCCTGGGCTCATTCGAACATGTGCCTGGCGGTGACCGGCGTCCATTCCACCGAGCGGATGCCCGGCGCCGCCGACAATTGTTCCACCAGTTCCGGCGTGCTGTCCTGCGCCCGGCGGCTGTACCATTCCAGATGGCAGTCCACGCGCCGGATCGTCTCGATCCGTGCCGCCCAGGAGCTGATGGTGAAACCGGCCAGGGTGTTCTGCCGGCGCAGGTCCTGGTCCCGGGGGCCCGCCGGCGTGAGGTGTACGATAAGGCGCCCACGATGCTGACGGATCATATGGGGCTCGACCCCTTTCAGCGCCGACAGGACCAGGAAGGCGATCACCGCCACCACGCCCCCGACCAGCAGATAGCCCGCGCCAATCAGCAACCCCACCACCGTGACCAGCCAGAGCGTCGCCGCCGTGGTGACGCCCGTCACCAGGGTGCCGCGCCGCACAATCGCGCCGGCGCCGATAAAGCCGATGCCCGACAGGATGACCAGCGGGAAGCGCAGCACGTCCATGCGGGTAAAGGAATCGGAAGCCCGCCCGGTTACGCCCAGCATCAGGTTGGCTTCGATCATCGCCGCGGCCGCAGCCAGGCACATCAGCACGGTGGTGCGAAGCCCCGCCACCCGGCCGCGCAGCGAGCGGTCATAGCCGATCAGCCCGCCCACGATCAGGGCCGTGGCCAGGCGCAACAGGATATCCTGCCAAGTGACGATGGGGGTCATGGCGCCGCCAAACATGGAATGTGAACGCGGCAATCGGCCTTCTGGTGGCACCGTCGCCCGGGCTGACAGCGCGGGCCCATCACGATAGTTTGGTCACCCATCCAACAGCCCGGGCAAGAAGAACGTTCATGATCGACGGGGACTATGACTACATCATCGTGGGGGCGGGATCGGCCGGCTGCGTGCTGGCCAACCGGCTGACCGCCGACCCGCGAACCCGCGTGCTGCTGCTGGAGGCGGGCGGCCCCGATAACTGGATCTGGTTCCACATTCCCGTCGGATATCTCTACCTGATCGGCAACCCGCGCAGCGACTGGATGCTTCAGACAGAGGCCGATCCGGGCCTGAATGGACGCAGGCTGAACTATCCGCGCGGCAAGGCGCTGGGCGGTTCATCCTCGATCAACGCCATGATCGCCATGCGTGGGCAGGCGGGTGACTACGATCATTGGCGGCAACTGGGCATGACCGGCTGGGGCTGGGCCGATGTGCAGCCCGTTTTCAGGAGCCTGGACCGGCATTTCCTGGGCGACAACGAGCACCACAGCAGCAAGGGCGAGCTTCGGGTCGAGGCGCCGCGCGTGCGCTGGAAGATCCTGGACGCCATCGCCGACGCTGCCGAACAGATCGGCATTTCGAAAACACCGGACTTCAACACCGGCGACAATGAGGGAAGCTGCTATTTCCATGTCAACCAGAAGCGCGGGCGGCGCTGGTCGGCGGCGCGTGGCTTCCTGCATCCCATCCTGAACCGTCCCAACCTGCGCCTGGAGACCGGCGTTCTGGTGGAAAGGGTGCTGTTCAATGGCCTGCGCGCCACGGGCGTTCAGTTTCGCCGCGGCAACGAGACGATCAGGGCGCACGCGAAAGGCGAGGTGATCCTGTCGGCGGGTGCCATCGGTTCGGTGGAAATCCTGCAGCGGTCCGGCATTGGCCCAGCTGCGTTGGCAGGCGAGACGGGAGTCCCGGTCATTCGCGCGCTGGGGGGGGTGGGCCGCAATCTGCAGGATCATCTGCAATTGCGCGTCATGTTCCATGTGAAAAACGTCAGGACCCTGAACACCATCTATTACGCACCGCTGGGCCGCCCACTGATGGGCCTGCAATATGCGCTCTTGCGGCGCGGTCCCATGACCATGGCTGCGTCGCAGCTGGGCATCTTCACCCGCTCCGATCCGTCGCAGGAGCGGCCCAACATCCAGTTCCACATCCAGCCTTTGTCGCTGGACCGTTTCGGCACCCCGCTGCACCGCTTTCCTGCAGTCACGGTCAGCCCGTGCAACCTGCGCCCCTCCTCGCGCGGCGAGGTGCGGATCACCTCAGTCGACCCGCAGTCCAAGCCGTCGATCCGGCCCAATTACCTTTCCACCGACGAGGACCGGCGCATCGCGGCCGAGGCCATTCGGCTGACCCGGCGGCTGATGGCGCAGAGCGCGCTGGAAAAATACGAGCCAAGGGAATTCCGCCCCGGGCCGGACATCGGCGATTCCGATGCGGCGCTGATTCATGCGGCCGGCGATATCGGCACGACGATCTTCCATCCGGTGGGCACGGCGAAAATGGGGCTGGCGTCCGACCCGCTGGCGGTGGTGGATGAAAGGCTGCGGGTGCACGGCCTGGAAGGCCTGCGGGTAATCGACGCCTCGATCATGCCGACCATCACCTCGGGCAACACCAACACGCCGTCGATCATGATCGGCGCCAGGGGCGCGGCGATGGTACTGGAAGACGCCAGGGCTCGTTAGGCAGCCTCATCGTTCGGCAAGCCCGGGACGAGGCTTGGGGCTGTTCAGGTCACCGGCGCCGGATTGAACAGGGTCAGATCGTTGGCCAGGCCCCATTTGTCAGCCCAGACCTGTTTCCTGCCGCTGGCGACGTCCAGCATCAGGTGAAACAGTTCCCAGCCCACGTCCTCGATCGTCTTCTCGCCGGTGGCAATGGGGCCCGCGTCCAGGTCGATCAGGTCGGCCCAGCGCTTCGCCAACTCGCTGCGGGTGGACACCTTGATCACCGGCACGGCAGCCAGGCCGTAAGGTGTGCCCCGTCCGGTGGTGAAGACATGCAGGTTCATGCCACTGGCGAGCTGCAGCGTGCCGCAGACGAAGTCCGACGCCGGCGTGGCGGCGAAGATCAGGCCTCTGGTTTTCACCTTTTCGCCGGGCTTCAGGACGCCGTTGATGGCGCTGGTGCCCGACTTGGCGACCGAGCCCAGCGACTTTTCGATAATGTTGGACAGGCCGCCCTTCTTGTTGCCGGGCGTTGTGTTGGCGCCCCGGTCCACTCCGCCCTGTTCCAGGTACTCGTCATACCAGCGCATCTGCGCCACCAGCGCCTCGGCCACTTCGGGCGTGGCGGCGCGCGGGGTAAGAAGATGGACGGCATCGCGCACCTCGGTCACTTCCGAGAACATCACGGTGGCGCCCGCGCGCACCAGAAGATCCGCGCAATAGCCCAGGGCGGGATTGGCAGTCAGGCCCGAAAAGGCGTCCGAACCGCCGCACTGCATCCCCACCACCAGCTCGCTGGCAGGGACCGTCTCGCGCTTCCTTTGGTTCAGCACTTTCAGGCGGGCTTCCACCCGTTCCATGATGACGGCGATATTGGCGCCGAAGCCTTCATGGTCCTGCATCCGCATGGTGTCACCCCCACCCTCGGTGAGCCGTTCGGGCACCAGCTTCTCGCAGCCCAGGCCAACCACCAGCACTTCGCCGCCGAAATTGGGATTGCGCGCCAGGCTTTGCAGGGTGCGGATCGGCACCACCGCCTGCGGCGCGTTGATGGCCACGCCGCAGCCATAGGCATGGGCCAGCACCACGACGTCATCTACGTTGGGATATTTGGGCAGCAGCTCGGCCTTGATGCGCTTCAAGGCATATTCCATCGTGCCGGCCACGCATTGCACAGAGGTGGAAATGGCCAAGATGTTCTTGGTTCCCACAGTGCCGTCGGCGTTGCGGTAGCCTTCAAAGGTATAGCCGGTTAGCGCTTCGCCGGGCGGCGGCGGGCGCGTCGCCATTTCCAGCGCTTCCAGCGGCGGGGGCGCCGCCATCCTCACATTGTTTTCGTTGATCCAGTCGCCGCGTTTTATATTGCCGATGGCATAGCCGATCACTTCGCCGTAGCGGATGATGGGCGCGCCCTCGGCCACGTCGGCCAGCGCCATCTTGTGGCCCTGGGGCACGAACTGGTTCAGAACTAGGCCGTCCGGAAATTCCGTACCGGCGGGCAGGCCCAGCGCGTTCACCACGATGGCCACGTTGTCCTTCGGACTGACCTGGATGCGGCGCGGCGCCTCGTGTGGCGGCTTTTCGCGGATATTCATGGACCAACTATACCATCTTCAGCGGACCAGGCTGGGCCTCTTGGGATCGAATTTCCAGCCCGGGATCAGGAACTGCATGGCGGCCGCGTCGTCGCGTGCCCCCAATGCCATGGATTTGTAGGTTTCGTGGGCTTTTTCAACCTCTGCCATGTCGATTTCGACGCCCAGCCCGCCCTGCGGGGGCACTTCCACCCGCCCGCCTTTGATCTTCAGCGGTTCCTTCGTCAGGCGCTGGCCGTCCTGCCAGATCCAGTGCGTGTCGATGGCGGTGATATTGCCCGGCGCCGCAGCGGCGCAGTGGGTGAACATGGCCAGCGACACATCGAAATGGTTGTTGGAATGGCTGCCCCAACGCAAGTTGCGATCGGCGCACATCTGGGCGACGCGCACCGATCCGCGCATGGTCCAGAAATGCGGATCAGCCAGCGGGATGTCGACGCTGCCCAGGTCGATGGCATGCACCATCTGGCGCCAGTCGGTGGCGATCATGTTGGTGGCGGTGGGAAGCGATGTGGCGCGGCGAAATTCGGCCATGATCTCGCGGCCGGAATAGCCGTCCTCGGCGCCGCAGGGGTCCTCGGCATAGGCCAGGATGTCGCCGCGGCCCTTGCACAGGGCAATGGCTTCCTTCAGCGACCAGGCGCCGTTCGGGTCCAGTGTGATGCGCGCGCCGGGGAAGCGCCGGGCTAGCGCCTCGATCGCCTTGATTTCTTCGCTGCCGTCGAGCACGCCGCCCTTCAGCTTGAAGTCGTTGAAGCCATAGCGTTCGTAAGCCGCCTCGGCCAGGCGCACCACGCTTTGCGGCGTCAGGGCTTCCTCGTCCCGCAGGCGAATCCAGTCGTCACCGTTCTGATCGTGGCGATAGGGCAGGGTGGTCTTCCTGCGGTCGCCGACAAAGAACAGATAGCCCAGCATATCGACCCTGTCGCGCTGCTGGCCCTCGCCCAGAAGGGCCGCCACCGGCACGCCCAGATGCCGGCCCAGAAGATCCAGCAGCGCACATTCAAGCGCCGCCTGCACATGCACCGTGGTTCTGAGATCGAAGGTCTGAAGCCCGCGTCCGCCCGCGTCGCGGTCGGCGAAGCGGCGCCCCACTTCCAGCAGCACCTTGTTCCAGTTGCCGATGGTCTCACCCACCACCAGGTCGCGCGCGTCTTCCAGCGTCTGGCCGATCTTTTCGCCCCCCGGCACCTCGCCCACGCCGGTTTGGCCTGCATTGTCGGTAAGGATCACCAGATTGCGGGTGAAGTAGGGCCCATGCGCCCCCGACAGGTTCAGCAGCATGCTGTCCTGTCCCGCGACCGGGATCACCTTCATGTCCGTGACACGCGGGGCGCCGCGCACTTCCTTGCTCATGGATACCTCAGACAGGCCTCAGCACGACGCGCTTGATCTCGCCGGTGATGAAGCCATAGCTGATCATGGCCACGATCGAATGGGCGAAGACGAAGACCAGCGCCATGTCCCAATTGTTGCCGGTCGCGGCCAGGATGTAGCCGATGCCGATCGGGGTGAAGATGCCCGCCGCATTGCCGAACAGGTTGAAGATCGACCCGGAAAGCCCGGTCGCCTCGCGCGGCGCAGCATCGCTCATCACCGCCCAGCCAAGCGCCGCAACGCCCTTGCCGAAGAAGGCAAAGGACATGAACATCATGATGAAGAACTGGGAGTTGGTGTAGTTGGCCAGCAGGATGCTGCACGAGATCACCAATCCCAGCAGGATCACCGTCTTGCGTGCCCGCGACAGGGGCACGCCCTTTTTCAGCAACAGATCCGACGCCACCCCGCCCAGCACGCCGCCGACAAAGCCGGCGATGGCGGGCCCGGCCGAGGCGAATCCGGCGCCGGTCAGGCTCATGCCGCGCGCCTTGATGAGATAGATTGGAAACCAGGTCGCATAGAAATAGGTCAGCGCGGTGATGCAATACTGCGCCAGATAGATGCCCAGCAGCATGCGGTTTTGCAGAAGCTGGCCCACGGAAGACCAGCGGATCGCCTGCGGCGCGGCGGCGGGACGGTCAAGATTCACCAGCGCGCCGCCCTTTTCGATATGGTCATACTCGTGCCGGCTGATCCAATTGTGGCGCGCCGGGGAATCCACCACCAGCCAGAAGATCGCGGCGCCCACAAGCCCGATGATGCCCATCGCCAGAAATACGCTGCGCCAGCCGTAATTCTGCGCCAGCCAGCCCATCAGCGGCGCGAATGCCACCAGCGAAAAATATTGCGAGGCGTTGAAGATGGCGCTGGCGGTGCCGCGCTCGGCATTGGGAAACCAGTTGGCGACAATGCGCGCATTGGCGGGGAAGCTGGGCGACTCCGATGCGCCCAGCGCCAGGCGCAGCGCGAACAGGCTGATAAAGACGGGAACGATGGACAGGCTTGATACGAACGCCTGCGCCCCGGTGAAGACCGCCCACAGCGCAATCGACCAGAGATAGACGGGCCGCGAGCCATAGCGGTCCAGAAGCGCGCCGCCGGGAATCTGGCCGGCGACATAGGACCAGCCGAAGGCCGACAGAACCCAGCCCATCTCCACGGTCGAGATATGGATTTCACTGGCCAGCGGCACCGCGGCAAAGGACATGGTGGCGCGGCTGGCATAGTTGATCGAGGAAATTATGAACAGCACCGCGATGATCCAGAAGCGGACATGGCTGTTCTTGGTGTCGGCATCGCTCATGAACGGTCATCCCTGGGGTGCGCCGCCTTGTGCGCCCATGAACAGGGGGACGCGCGGCTTGTCGGCCGGAAAGATAAGCCCGGAAGATAGGCATCGTCACCTTGTCCCGTCCAAGCCAAAGGTTCAAGCGATCAATGCGGGATTTGGATCAATCTTCATCCTGGCGCAGCTGGTCCAGGAAGGCGGCCAATGCGGGATTGTCATTGTCGCTGCGCCAGGCGGCATAAAGCTCCACCGGCTGGGGAGGCTGGGTCTCGACGCTGCGGAAATGCACATCGTCGAAATGCAGCGACGTGGCCGCTTCCGGCACCAGGGCCACGCCGATAGCGGCACGCACCAGCGCCAGCATGGAATGGATCTGGCTCAGCGACTGCACGAATTGCGGGCTCACGCCTGCCATCTCGAACTGGGCGCTCAGCATGTCGTGGAAATATCGTGCGCCTTCCGGCGCATACATGATCAGCGGCTTTCTGTCGAAATCGGCCAGGCTGAGCGATGCCTTGGCGAGGCGCTCATCGCCCGACGGCAGGGCCGCCACAAGCCCTTCGCGCGCCACACGCAGGGTGGAAAATTCTCCGCGGTCGATGGGCGGGCGCAGGAATCCCACATCGATGCGGCCGGTCAAAAGGCTTTCCACCTGATCGGTGGACACCATCTCCTTCAGCGCCAGCGCGATGTTGGGAGCGCCCGAACCCATCCGCAACAGCAGCCGAGGCAGGAAGCTGTAGCCGCTGGCGGCGGTGAAGCCGATATTGATGGTGCCCGCCTCGCCGCTGGCGATGCGGCGCGTGGTCATGGCGGCGCTCTCGGTCAGCCGGATGATGCGCCGCGCTTCCAGCAGAAACACCCGGCCGGCCGGCGTCAGCTTGACGGCGCGGCTGGTGCGGTCCAGCAGCTTGACGCCCAACACATGCTCCAGAAGCTGGATCTGTCGCGACAAGGGCGGCTGGGTCATGTTCATGCGCTGGGCGGCGCGGCCGAAGTGCAATTCTTCGGCCGCTGCCACGAAGCAGCGAAGCTGGCGTAGCTCGAACTGGGACCAGAAGGACGCGCCCGTCATGGCGCATCCCTATAGCGCCTCAGACTGGCTTTGTCGCGTCGATCAGCTCTTTCAGCCGCTCGAACTGGTCCGCGTTCAGATCGGTCAGCGGCGGGCGCACCGGACCGGCAGGGCGGCCGATTGCCTTCACGCCCGCCTTGACGATGGAGACGGCATAGCCCTCTTTCTCGTTGCGGATGGCGATATAAGGCAGCACGAATTCCCGCATGCCCCTGATTATCCTGGACTGATCCTTGGCGCGCACGGCGTCGTAGAAGGCCAGCGCCCATTCCGGCAGGAAGTTGAAGATGGCCGATGAATAGGTGGTCACGCCCATTTCCAGATAGGGCAGGGCAAAGGTTTCGGCGGTGGGAAGACCGCCGATATAGGTCAGCCGGTCGCCCATTTTCGCATAGACGCGCATCATCAGTTCGATGTTGCCCACCCCGTCCTTGAAGCCGACCAGGTTGGGGTTGTTCTCGCAAAGGCGCGCCAGGCTCTGTTCGTTGATGATGCCATTGTCGCGGTTGTAGACGATCACGGCGATTGAAGTGGCTTTGCACACCGCATCAATATGGGCGACCATGCCTTCCTGGCTGGGCGTCATCAAATAGGTCGGCAGCAGCAGGATGCCGTCGGCGCCCGCCTTCTCGGCATTCTTCGCCATCTCGACGGCGATGGCGGTGCCGTAACCGGCGCCGGCGATCACCGGCGTGCGGCCCTTTGCGGCGGCTACGGCGGCCCTGGTCACCTGGAAAACTTCATCGGGGGTCAGCGAGAAGACCTCACCGGTGCCGCCGGCGCAGAACAGGCCGGTCAGGCGGCTGAAGCTGAGCAGCCACTCGCAATGTTCGCGATAGGGACCCTCCTGGAATTTCAGGTCCGCGTCGAAATGGGTAACCGGAAAGGACAACAGGCCCCCGGCCAGAATTTTCGCGGTTTCCTGCGGGCTCAGATTGCTCATATGGTTCTCCAAGATGCGCCTGCTCGAAACGGCGCGTGGCCGGGTTTTAGCCGCGCACAGCAACGTCCGTCCAACCCAAACTTGCTATCGACCGATGCGGTTTTTGGATGGGCGTGCTAGAGGTGCGCATAATGAAAAAGACGGGGGAATACAAATGGATCGCAGGACGCTGCTGGCCGCCACGGGCGCGGCCATGATCGCCAGGCCCACCCAGGCCGCCGGGATCAAGCCGGGCTGGAACGGGCCGGGCCTGCAAAAGGCGGCGGACGAACTCAAGTCCTGGGTGGCCGATGGCCGGGTCGAAGGTGCCTCGCTTCTGGTGCGCCGGCGGACCAGGGCAGGTGCACATCAGTTTGCGCGCAACTATGGTACCGCAAAGGGACCCGAGCCGATCTTTCTTCTGGCGTCCATTACCAAGCCGATGACCGCCGCTGCGGTGATGACGCTGGTCGATGCCGGTGAACTCAGCCTGGACGACCATGTCACGAAATTCTTTCCGCAGTTCAAAGGCGAGGGGCGTGAGGACATCACGCTGCGCCACTGTCTGACCCACACAGGCGGGCTGCCCGACATGCTGCCCGATGACGAGATGCTGCGCGAGAAGCACGCCACCCTGGCCCAATTCCGCGACGGTGCCTTCAAGGCGCCCCTGAAGTTCAAGCCGGGCACCAGCTATTCCTATGCCAGCATGGGCATCCTGATCGCGTCCCAGATCGCCGAAAAGCTGTCCGGCACGCCTTTTCCCAAATTCATCGACCAGAAAGTGTTCAAGCCGCTGGGCATGACGCTCACGTCTCTCGGTCTGATGGGACGGCCCAACAGCCAGACCGTGCCCAGCCAGCCCGCGCCGGCGATGACGGATGCCGGCAAGAAGAGCTGGCACGACTGGAACTGGAACAGCCTGTACTGGCGCAATCTTGGGGCGCCATGGGGCGGGGCGCTAGGTCCGGCCAGCGACATCGGGCGCTTCTATCTGGAGTTCATGCTGAAGCGCGGCACTATCCTGAAGCCTGAGACCGAAGCTTTGATGATCACCAACCAGTCGCCACCGGGCGTAAAGCCCTCCGGCCTGGGCTTCGACCTGCCGCCCAGCGTCGGCGCCAAAATGTGCGGCCCGCGCACCTTCGGTCACAACGGTTCGACCGGTACGCTATCCTGGTGCGATCCGGACAGCGGCACGATCTGCGTGGTACTGACCACGCTCTATCAGGCGGCGGTCAAGCCCCATCCCACCAAGCTGGTGTCGGAGCTGGTGGGCGAAGCGGTGATGAAGGGCTGACTATTTCTTCGCCGTCTCGCGCTCGGCGATATAGTCCTGCACCGCCTGACGGTCCACCGGTACCTTGCCGGCATTGTCCTTCAGCCATTGGGTGAAGTCGGCCTCTATTTCCGGCGTCCATTCCCGGTCGATCTGGCCGGCGGTGTATTTCTGCTCGCGCAGGCGTTGGTGGCCGAACAGGTCACGCAGCCGCGTATGTTCGGACTGCTTCACCACGGTTTCCGCCAATTGCGGCGGGATGAAGATCACGCCGCCGTCGCGGCCCAGCACCACGTCGCCCGGCATCACTGCCGCCCCGCCGATCCGGGTCGGGCTGTTGATCGCCACCATGGTGGAATTGAGCGGCCTGCCCTCATCGCCGATGCGGCCGTAATGGTGCGAGGGATCATAGGCGCGATAGAAGGCGACGAAGTCAGGCAGCTCTTTCAGTCCGTTGATGTCGCGCACCGCGCCATCATAGACGATGCCATTGTGTGATCGCGCATAGATCGCGTTGGCGACATTGTCGCCGATCGACGGGCCATCCTTGATCAGCCCGAAATGATTGGAGACATAGACATCGCGCGACTGCAGCATGTCCACCGGCCAGGCGTTGGGTCCGCCCTTGCGACCGTCCACCTTGCCATCGGCCTCGATCACCTTCTGAAGATCGAGCCGACCGGGAATCCAGGTCGAGGTCAGTGCGCGGCCGACCAGGATCTTGTCGGGATAAAGCGCATCCCAGCCGCTTTCATACTGGTGCTCATAGCCCCTGGCGCGCAGCACCGCCCAGGCTTCCTCCAGCGTCACGCTTTTCATCCGGTCCAGGATCGAATCCGGCACCTTGGGCCGGCCGTCGGGGAAGCGCTCGCCCTTCCATTCGGGCGTGTCGTGGATCACTTCCTCCCGGGAATAAAAACTTTCATGCGCGGCCGCGCCGCTGCATGCCGCAATGGCGAAAGCAATTGCCGCAAGCGCCGCCCTGGCCGTCATTGCGTTCCCCCTTTTTGGTTGGCGGAATAATCACCCGCTGCGGGACGGGTGCAAGGAAAATCGTTAGCGGTACCACCACCTGCCATGCTTTAGTCCACGGCAAAGACCAGGGGAGGGCGGCATGGACCGGCGGAGCTTTTTGGGCGGTTCACTGGGGTTGGGCGGCGGCTTGGGGATGGGCTTCTATGCCAGCCTGCTGGCCGAAGCGCGGGCAGCCGGCACCAGCCGCGCGCCGAAGCTTCGCATCCGCGAGTTGCGCGCCATCCGCCTCAGGAACGGCTTCAACAGCCGCTTCGTGCGCGTCTATACAGAGGAAGGCCTTTACGGCACCGGTGAACTGGTCGACACCATGGGCGCCGAATACATCATCAACAACAACTTCAACGTGATGCTCAAGGGCCGCGATCCGCTGGAGATTCAGTCGATCCTGTCGGACTTCTGGGGTTATCACAAAGTCAATATGGGCGGGCCGCCATCGGCCGTCTTTATTCACGGCTGGGGCGGCCCGTACATGGGCGCGGTGTCGGGCGTGGAGGTGGCGCTGTGGGACCTGGCGGGCAAGGCACTGGGTCTTCCCATCCACCAGCTTCTGGGTGGCAGGATGCGCGATGCGGTGCCCGTCTATCTGCACGCCGCAAACCCGAAGGAAGGCCGCCGCCTGGTCGATGAATTGAAGATTCGCACGCTGAAGATCGGCCTGGATTATTCCAACGACGATTGGTCGATCGACAGGGGCTGGGAGAAGGGCAAGCGCTTCGGCCTCCACATGACAGGGGAACAGATCGACGACACGGTGAATTTCGTCGCCGGCTTCCGCAAGGAACTGGGCCTGCACACCGAGATCGGCGTGGAATGCCATGCCCATTACGACCTGGAGACGGGAATCCAGCTCTGCAACGCGCTGGAGCCCTATCGCCCCCTGTTCGTGGAAGAGCCCACCACCAGCGATAATGTGGATTCGATGCTGCGCATCCGCGAGAATACGCGGGTGCCCATCGCCGCGGGCGAGAACATCTACACCCGCTTCGGCTTCCGTCCTTATCTGGAGAAGCAGGCGCTTTCCATCATCCAGCCCGACTTTACCAAGACGGGTGGGCTGTTCGAGGGGCTGAAGATCGCCAACATGGCCGAGACCTATAATGTACCAGTGGCGCCGCATGGGGTGTGCTCGCCACTGGGCACGCTGGCCATCACCCATGTCTGCTCGGTGATCCCGAACTTTCTGGTGCAGGAATTCACCCACTATGGCGACAGGGATTTCACCGAACTGTGCGATCCGGTGGCCTTGCGGCCCGATGGCCTTCTGGCGGTTCCCAACGCGCCGGGCATCGGCATCGAACTGAACGAGGCCGCAGTGAAGGAGCGGCTGGAGCCCGAATTCAAGATGCTCTAGCGGCCCTTTTGCTCGGCCAGGTCGAAAATCTTTCCCATCGGTACCCATTTCTGGCCGGGCGCCGCATGGGGCAAGGCCTTCTGGAACCGCCACATCAGGTCTTCCCACAGGTCATGTTCGGCGGGTATGACGCGGGGCCGGGGATAGTCGTCGGCCACGGTGGCGATCATCACCATCCGATCGCCGCTGCGCCAGATTTCCATCCCCTCGATCCCCTGGGCATGGATGTCGTCCACGATCACCGGCCAGACCCCGCCGGGGGCGTGATGCCGTTCATATTCGGCGATTAGCGCGGGGTCATCGACCAGGTCCAGGACAAAGCACAACCTGCGGCTCATTTCCGTTCTCCCCGTTCAGGCTTTGGACTATACAGACGCACCTATCCCGGAGAATGGTTATGGCACACCTGCGCCTGCATCCCAGCGACAATGTGGTCGTGGCGGTGGACGGACTTTCCCCCGGCGATATCGTCGACGATGTGCGTATCACGCGGCGCATCCCGCCCGGCCACAAGGCGGCGGTCCGGCCGATTGCCAAGGACGCGCCGGCGCTGAAATTCGGCCAGATCATCGGATTCGCACTCCAGGATATCGCGCCGGGCGATTGGGTGCATGAGCACAATATCGCCTTCCACAGCGTGGACCGCGATTACGAATTCGAAGTGGACGCCCGCGACCCAGATCCGGTGCCGGTGCCCGCCACCTTCCAGGGTTACAGGCGCGCCAATGGCCGCTTCGGGACCCGCAACTATCTGGGCATTCTGACAAGCGTAAACTGCTCGGCCACCGTGGCGCGGCTGATCGCGCGCGAAGTGGAAAAGCGCGGCCTGCTGGACGACTATCCGGACGTCGACGGCGTGATCCCGCTGGTGCACGGCCATGGCTGCGCCATGGATTCCAAGGGCGAGGGCTATGAAGTCCTGAAACGCACCCAATGGGGCTATGCCGCCAACCCCAACATGGGTGCGGTGCTGATGGTGGGCCTGGGCTGCGAGACCTTCCAGATCGCGCGCTGGAAACAGGCCTACAATATCGCCGAAAGCGACACGTTTCGTTCGCTCACCATCCAGGATGCGGGCGGCACCGCCAAGGCGATCGAGGACGGCGTGGCGGCGGTGCGCGACCTGCTGCCGGTAGTCGCAAACGTCCGCCGCGAAACCGCGCCCGCCTCCGAACTGATGCTGGCGCTGCAGTGCGGCGGCAGCGACGGCTATTCCGGCATTACCGCCAACCCGTCGCTGGGCGCCGCGGTGGACCTGCTGGTCGCCCATGGCGGCACCGCCATCTTGTCGGAAACGCCGGAAATCTATGGCGCCGAGCATCTCCTGACCCGCCGCGCCGCGCCGGAGGTCGGCCGCAGGCTGATCGAACGCATCCGCTGGTGGGAAGACTATACGCGCCGCAATGCCGGCAGCATGAACAACAATCCCTCGCCCGGAAACAAGGCGGGCGGCCTGACCACCATCCTGGAGAAATCGCTGGGCGCCGCGGCCAAGGGCGGCACCACAAGACTGAAGGCGGTCTATGAATATGCCGAACCTGTCACCGCGAAGGGCTTCGTCTTCATGGACACGCCAGGCTATGACCCGGTCTCGGCCACCGGCCAGGTGGCGGGCGGCGCCAATGTGCTGTGCTTCACCACGGGGCGCGGCTCGGCCTATGGCTGCAAGCCCACGCCCTCGATCAAGCTGGCCACCAATACCGCCGTTTATGAACGAATGACCGGCGACATGGACATCAATTGCGGCGACGTGCTCGACGGCGTGTCGATCCAGCAGAAGGGACGTGAAATCTTCGACACCATCCTGCGCGTGGCCTCCGGCGCACGTTCCAAGTCCGAGTTGCTGGGCTATGGCGACGCCGAATTCGTGCCCTGGCAGATCGGCGCGACGATGTAGCGCCGCCATCCCAATCCTCTTAGACTGCCGAAGCAAACGCAGGTCCGCCTCCCCCTTTATGCGCGAAGCGCATCCCAAGGGGGAGGTGGCTTCAACGACCGAAGGGTAAGTTGAAGCCGGAGGGGGTCAATTAAAAAGGGTTGGGGAATTATGAAGCCACCTGTTGTCGAGCGGCGCTATCTCGTTGCGTTCGCTCTTACCTCGACCCTGTTTTTCGCCTGGGGCCTGGCATCCCAGTTCAACGACCTTCTGCTGCACCACTTCCAGAAGGCGCTGGACCTGACCCGCACCCAGGCCAGCCTGACCCAGTTCGCCTTTTATATCGGCTATTTCTGCGCGCCCCTGCCGGCGGCGATGATCATCCGCCGGGTCGGCTACAAGAAGACCATGGTGACGGGCCTTGCCATGTATGCCATCGGCGCCTTCCTGTTCGTGCCGGCGGCGCATATGCGCGTCTATGGCATCTTCCTGGTGGCGCTCTACATCATCGCTTTTGGCGCCGCCTTTCTGGAGACCAGCGCCAATCCCTATATCGCCATCATGGGGGCGCCCGAAACCGCGTCGCCGCGCCTGAACTTCGCCCAGGCGTTCAATGGCGTCGCCACCGTGCTGGGGCCGCTGGTAGGCGGTTATGTGATCTTCTCGGGCGTCGAGTACACGCCTGCCCAGCTCGCCGCGATGACGCCCCAGGCCGTCGACCAATGGCGCGCCGGTGAGGCGGCGGCGGTAGGCCTGCCCTATCTGGTGCTGGGCATATTGATGGTGGTGATCGCTGCCGCCATCGCGCTGACCCGATATCCGCCCCTGCGCGACGAGGTGACGCCGCAAGGCGCACGCTCGCCCCTGTCCGTGCTGAAGCGGCCGCGCGTGCTCTATGCCGTGGTGGCGCAGTTCTTCTATGTCGGCGCGCAGGTGGGCACCTGGAGCCTGCTGGTGGATTTCTCGCAAGAGGCAGCCCATGTTCCTGAACGCACCGGTGCGACCGTCTACCTGTTCGCCACCATGGTCGCATTCTGTGTCGGCCGATTTTCCGGCGCCTGGCTGCAGCGCTTCATGGTCCCGGCGCGCCAGCTGGCGCTCTATTGCGCCTGCAACATTGCGCTGTGTGTGGCGGCGGCGACGCTGGGCGGATTTCCGTCGATCTATGCGATGGTGGCGACCAGCTTCTTCATGTCGATCATGTTCCCCACCATATTCGCGCTGGGGCTGGAAGGGCTGGGCCACGAGACCGAGTTTGCCGCCAGCTTCATCGTGATGGCGATCTCGGGCGCCGCGGTGGTGCCGCCGCTGATGTCGATCATCGCCGACCATATGGGGGCCCTGCACTGGAGCCTGTTCTTCCCCGCCCTCTGCTATCTGGTGGTTCTGAGCTTTGCCGTCATGGCGCCGCGCCTGGGACGGGTTGCGCCATGAAACGTCGCGCACTTGGCCGCACGGGCCTTTCCGTCACCGAACTGGGCTTCGGATCGGCGCCGCTGGGCAATCTGTTCCGCCCGCTGGCGGATGATATAGCGCGCGCCACCTTGGCGGCGGCGAAGGCGGGCTGCTTTGGTTATTTCGACACTGCACCCTTCTATGGCTTCGGCCTGTCCGAACGCAGGCTGGGCGATGCGCTGCGCGGCGGCGATTTCGTGGTTTCGACCAAGGTGGGCCGCCTGCTGGAGCCGGTGGCCCATCCGGTCAGTGAAAGCGAGGTGCGCCACGGTTATGCCACGCCAATGCCGTTCGAGCCGGTGTTCGATTATTCCTATGACGCGGTAATGCGCTCGTACCGGGAAAGCCTTCAGCGGCTGGGACTTGCACGCATCGACATTCTTTATATCCACGACATTGGCCGGCTGACTCACGGCAGCCAGGATCACCTCTACATGGCCCAGCTGACGCGCGGCGGCGGCCTGAAGGCCCTGGAGGAACTGCGCGAGAAGGGCGCCATCGCCGGTTTCGGCGTCGGCGTGAACGAAGCCGCCGCCTGCCGGGAAGTGATGGATCACGCCCGGCTGGACGTCATCCTGTTGGCGGGCCGCTATACGCTGCTGGAACAGGAACCGCTGGACGACCTGTTCCCAGCCTGCGAGGAAGCCGGCACCGCGATCGTAGTGGGCGGCCCTTTCAATTCGGGCATTCTCGCGGTCGGCGTCAAGTCTGGCGCCGCCACGACCTTCAATTATGAATCGGCGCCGCGCGACGTGATCGAAAAGGTCGCCGCGATCGAGGCCGTGTGTGACCGGCATGGCGTGCCGCTGCCGGCCGCGGCATTGCAGTTTCCGCTTGCCCATCCGCTGGTCGCCAGCGTGATCCCCGGCCTGGATTCGCCCGCGCGCGTGAAACAGGCGCTGGCGCTTTACAGTCACCCAATCCCGGCCGCGCTGTGGCGGGACCTGAAAGCGGAAGGGTTGATGCGCGCCGAAGCCCCGGTGCCCGCGTGATCGTCGATGCCCACCAGCATTTCTGGGACCCGGCGCGTGGCGATTACGGCTGGCTGACGCCGGACATGCCGATCTACCGTCTCTATGGCACCGACGATCTCCGCCCGCTGCTGCAGGCTTCGGGCGTGGACGCCACCATCCTGGTTCAGGCCGCGCCCACCAGTGCCGAGACCGATTATATGCTCGCCATCGCGCGGCGCACGTCCTGGGTGGTGGGCGTGGTGGGCTGGATTGGCCTTGACGCGCCAGGTGCCGTCGATCAGGTGCGGAGGCGCGCGCAGGATACACTTTTCCTGGGTGTGCGGCCCATGCTGCAGGACATAAGCCAGCCCGACTGGATCCTGCGCCGCGAACTGGAACCTGCCATCAATGCCATCGCCGCCGAAGGGCTGGTTTTCGACGCGCTGATAAAATCGCACCAGATCGGCGTGATCGCCGAACTGGCTGCGCGCCATCCCCAGCTATCCATCGTGCTGGATCACGGCGCCAAGCCCGGTCTGGGCGATGGCGAAGCGATGGCGGCCTGGCGTGCCGGTTTGGCGAAGCTGTCCGCGCACCCCAATGTGACCTGCAAGCTCTCGGGTCTGCTCACGGAACTTCCGCCCGGCGCGGGTACCAGGCATGTGAAGGACGCCGCCGACGTCCTGTTCGACCTGTTCGGCGCCGAACGGCTGATCTGGGGTAGCGACTGGCCGGTGCTTGCGCTCGCCGGCGATTACCGGGACTGGTTCGAGCTGGCGCACGAGGCGATCGCGGCCCGCCAGTCCAGCGCCGCGCGCGCGGTCATGGGCGCCAACGCGCTGCGGATCTATCGGCCGGATGCGCCGCGCCATATCGGCGCCTGATTTGCCGCCAAAATCTGCTAGCCTGATCGAGATGGAGCATTTTGCGTGACCGGCAAGCGCTGGCTGGGCCTGATCCTAGGCGGCATCGCGCTGTTACTGCTGCTGGCATGGGCGGGGCGCGCCCGGCTGGCCGGCGAGATCGCGCGCGCCTATTTCCACCAGCATGGCGTGCAATCGCGTATCGACATCGGTGCCCTGGGTTTTTCCGGCGTCAGCGGCAGTTTTGCCTTGGGGCCGGCCGACGCGCCCGACGTCTCCGCGCGCCGCATCGAGATCTATTTCGATCCCATGCGCTGGATGCCCCGCATCGTCGAAGTGCGGCTGGTCGATCCGGTGGTGCGCGCGCGCGTCGGCGCGGGTGGGCGCATCACGCTGGGCAGCCTGCAGCCCTGGCTGGATTCGCTGCCCGAAGGCGGAAAGTCCGACTATGTCAGCGACGATCTTATGGTATCTTTGACAGGCCTCACAGCGCACCTGTCGACGCCCGCGGGTGCGCTGGAGGTGGCCGGCAACGTCAAGCTGGTGAAAAACCTGCCGGTCTCGGTGACCTTGAGGGCGGAACCCGCGAACGTCATCTATAACGGCCATGCGATAGGGCTGCGGGCGGCGCAGTTGGATTACGACGCCGCCACCGGCCAGGTCCGGGCCCATGTCGCGGCCGACCTGAACGATCCCGCCGTCGAGGTGCGTGAACTGGTCGCCAATGTCACGGCTGATGGCCTGCGCTGGCAGATGCAGGAGGGCACGCTCGTGGTGACGGCGTCGCGCGTCCATGTGAAAGCCGATGCCGACGCGTGGGATGCCGGCGCGCATCTGGACCGCCCCGCGCTGGACCTGGCGCTCTCCCGGATTCATGTCCAGACCGGCGGGGGCCTGAAGATGGCAGCGGATATTTCGGCCACGCTTGGCGCCGGGCTCACGCTCGCCACGCCCAGCACCGGTGACGCCCGGCTGACGGCGGCCATCGCGCGCAACCTGACTCGCCTGGATGCGGCCTTTCAGGCACATGTCAGCCATGACGGCACGCGCACCGAGGCCAGGCTAACCGCCCCCCTGAAGATCGCGGGGGCGGCAGGCGCGCATCTGGATGTTCCTGCCCTGACGCTGGATGGTTCGTCCGACGCGCTGACAATCCGCTTCGATGCCGCGCTTGGCGGCGGGGGGCTGCCGCGCCTCACCGCCGGCAGCGACAATATGATGTGGACGGGGCGCGGCCTGACCGGCCCGCTGACGATTGCAGCGCGGTTCGACTATGCCATGCTGCGCGGCGCGAAAGTCTCGGGGCACGGCACATTGTCCTGGCAGGACGGCGCCTATGGCTTCCAGCTTCAGTCCTGTGCGCCTGTCCGCCTGGCGCAATTCCGCCCCGGCAAGGTGATGGCCGCGGCGATCTCCGCCTCGCTCTGTCCGCAACAGCGCAAGCCACTGTTTTCCGGAGGCAGGGACGGCTGGGTACTGGCTGCGCTGGCGCGTGACGCGAAAGCGGCCCTGACATTGGCCGGTGTTTATCTGGACCGGGGTGCCGCGCGGCTGGATTTTCGTGGTGGGGCGTCGCCAACCGGCATGCAGGGCACCGTGGCCATCACCTCGGCGCGCATCAGCGACGCAACACGCCCGCTTCGCTTCAATCCGGTGAACGGCAGGGGCAGGCTGCGGCTGGCCCGGAACATCTGGCGCGGCACGCTGGCCGTGACCGGCAAGGCCGGCGCCGCGCTGGCCGATGTCGCTATCACGCACGCGATGACCAGCGGGCGCGGCAGCGCCCATATCGCCGCGCCACATCTTTCTTTCGCGCCCGACCGTCTGCAGCCGGCGGATCTGTCGCCACTGCTGGTGGCCTTTCGTCAGACCAAAGGCGCCGCCCAGTTCGACGGCGATGTGACCTGGGACGCAAATGGCATTGACAGCCACGGCACCCTTGCCATCGATGGGCTGGATTTCCTGACGCCGCTGGGCACCGCCCACGCCGTCAAAACCAGGCTGGCGTTCACCTCGTTGCTGCCACCCCGGACCGCACCGGACCAGACCCTCGCCATTTCCCGCATCGACTGGACGCTGCCCTTCAGTGCGGTCGACCTGAAATTCGGCTTTGGGCCGGGCGCCGTCACGGTCGGCTCGGTAAAGGCGGGTTTCGCCGAAGGGCATGCCAGCATGGGCGCCTTTACCATCAAGACTGCCGATCCCACCCGTATCGCGGGCGCCGCCGATCTGGACGCCATCACCCTGTCCTCGTTGATTGCCGCTTCAAACCTGGGCACCCGCATCAGGTTGGAGGGCAAGGTCAGCGGCCATATTCCCTTTACCACCGGCCCGGAAGGCGTGCGCATTGCGGGCGGCCACATTGCTGCCGACGGGCCGGGCCGCCTGTCGATCGACCGCAGCCTGTGGACGCAAGGTGCCGCCGCCACCAATGCGGTCCAGGACTTTGCCTATCAGGCGCTGGAGAATCTGGCTTTCGACCAGATGAGCGCCACGCTCAATTCGGTGCCGGGCGGGCGGCTGCAGGTGATATTCCACATCAAGGGCCATAGCGATCCGCCCAGGCCCCAGACGGCGGAAGTCAGCCTTAGCAGCCTCCTGGACGGGTCTGCACTGCAGCAGTCGATCCCCCTGCCGTCCAATACCCCCATCGACCTGACCCTGGACACCTCCCTTAATTTCGACGAACTCTTGAAATCCTATGCCGAGGCGTGGTCAAAAACCCTCAGTCCGGCCCAGGGAGCGCCATAGATGAATCCAGTACGGAAACTGATTCTGGCCGGCGCCGCGACGGCAGCCCTGTGTGCGTGTACGCCGACCATCCGCGTGGAAGTCGCCCCGATCAACATCTATGCCAAGCTGGATGCCGATGTGCGGGTGCGCCTGGACAAGGAAGTCCAGACCGCCATCCAGCAGAATCCCGACCTGTTCTGATCTGAGGAAGGATCGACCGACATGCGCCCTGCCCAATACACCAAAGCCATCCTCGCCGTGCTGATGCTGGCCGGTGCCCCCCTTGTCCTGGCTATTGCCACGCCCGCATTCGCCGACCTGGCCGCGGACAAGGCCACCGTCGACGCCGCCAAGGCTGCAGGCACCGTGGGGGAGCAGGGCGACGGCTATCTGGGCTTTGTCAGCGGGTCGGCACCCGCCAACGTGACGGCCGCGGTCAACGCGATCAATTCGGGCCGGTCGCAGGTCTATGCCCAGACCGCCGGCAAGAGCGGCGTCACGGCCGAGGCGGCAGGCCAGGCCACGGGCGCCCAACTGATCGCCAAGACACCACCTGGCCAGTATTTCAAGGCCCTGGGCGGCAACTGGACGAAGAAGTAAGGGCTGATACAGGCACAGGTCCGTCCCCCTTTTGCGCGAAGCGCACCCAAGGGGAGTGGTTTTGGCGCGCGAAGCCGACCGTCCGTAGCGACAGCGTACGGACGAGGCGAGCGAAAGCTGAAACCGGACGGGGTTCAACTTAGGTCAACCGCCACCACCTCGTGCAGCCGGATGGATGGCACCTCGATGGTCAGGGTCTGGCCCTTGCGGTGCCAGCGCGCCGCCTTGCCGCTGTCCAGCAGCGTGACCTTCTTCGTATCCACCCCGTGTGGCACGGTCAGCGTGACGGTGAAGGGCCCGTCCAGCGGCATGACCTGGCGATAGGGCCCCTTCATCATCATCGGATTGGTCATGTTGACCAGGTGCGCGGTCAGTGAATTCTTCTGCCGCCAATAGGCGACGTCAATCAGCCCCGGCCCCGTCACGGTCATCGGCTGCGGCTCCGCCGCCGCCCATAGCACTGCATTCTTCAGCAAGACCAGATGATCCTCGGCCAGCACCTCCCAGAAGGTGCGGTCCAGGTCCATGGGAAAATAGACCACCCGGCCCTTGCCCACCTCGTTGCAGAAGACCATGGGAATGTCGGTCTCAAGCACATCGGGATAGACGCGCTCCATGGGCAGGTCGGGATAGGCCGGCACCAGCGTCAGCGGCTGTCTGGTGTCCGCATGTGGCTTCACCGTGATCTGCTGGGTGGCGGCAATGATGCGCGGCGCGTCCTCCAGCCCTTTGGTCAGGTCGTGCGGATGGCGCGGGGTGAGATAGGAATTCTTGATGCCGTTTTCGGTCTTCACATAGTCGCAGCCGAACAGGTCGACCAGGCCGAAATTCCTCCGCTTCTTGCCGGTCTCGTCATAGAGCGAAGTCTCACCCGTCGCCACGATGCGCCCGCCCTTCTGCACGTAATCGCGGATCAGCGCGCACTGACTGTCTGACAGGGCCGCTATGTCCGGCAGTACCAGCACGCGATAGCGATCGATATATCTGCCCTCCAGCTGGCGGTCGTCGGCCATCTCGAAGGGGATGCGCGCCTCGACCAGCGCCTGGTAATAGCCGTTCTGCGAATCGGTCACCCGCTGGGCAGTCGGGATATTGTCGCCCGCGGTCAGCGGCGCGCCACCGGCGGTATAGATGCCGGTCTGGGTGGAATTGATCATCGCCACCCGCGCCAGGTTCTCGGTGTTGCGCATGTACCTATCGTTGCGGAAGTGCCATTCATAGATATCCGTCACCGGCGCCACCCAGCGCGGATCGAAGACGCGGGCGTTGAATTTGCAGACCCAGGGGCGGAAGCCCTGGGCGATGCCGCCGTGCATCCAGGCGGCGAGCTCGGGCCCGCGCTGCACCGAATCCTTCCAGCGATTGTCGTCCTCCACGCCGACATTGAAGATCCCCGCAACAGGCAAATTGTGCATATAGGCGCGGGTGATCTTGGCAAACTTGCCCATCATCCAGACCGGCGTGGTGCCGTGGCGGCCCTGGCGGTCCACCGCCACGATGGGAATGGTGACCTTGTTCGGGTCGTTCATCCCGCCATTGGGACTGAAGAAACAGTCGGCCTTCGACGCCTTGACCGTGTCGTCCCACAGCTTGAACTGGCGCCAGCGCATCTCGGCGTTCCAGGCAATATAAGCGTGACGCTGCGGGTCCTGGGGATCGTCGCTGGTGGGCAGATCCATGCCGGTGGCCGTGCGGAACAGCATGCGGCACGTATTGCAATAGCACATGCCGCTGCCCGCCCAGCGGTTTCCGAAGAAACCTTCCGGCTGATAGGTGTCGGCGATTTCCTTCAGGACCTGGGGCATGAAATCGAACATGAAACCGCCATTCTGGCAGGTCACCCACATATCCTTTGCGGCCCAGTGGCGGCGGGGCTTGCCGTCGACGGTGCAGGCTGCCCATTCGGGATGGGCGGCAAAAGCCTCGTTGCTCATCGCATGCGGATCGACGCGGGCGATCACCGACATCTTCTGTTCGCGCGCGCCCTTGACCATCTCGCCGAACATGTCGTGGTCGCCGAGATATTTGGCGCGCTTCTGCAGCGGCAGTTTGGACGGATAGAAGCAGATGCAGCCGCCCGCCGACAGGCACACCGCGTCGGCATGGGTCTTGCGGAACAGGTCGAACCAGAATTGCGGGTCGTAATTCGGCGGATCGTCCTCGGTGAAGGCGACCTGCACCCAGCGCATGGCATTGTTGGACCACTCAAGGCCCGCCATGTCCCCGGTGAGCGCAAATGCGCGTGTGGAATCCAGCGCCATCGCCGCCATCAGGCCGCCCGCGCCCAGCTGCAACGCCTCGCGGCGGCTGGCCCCTTCTTCGTGCATTTCCGGCTCCCCAAAAATCGCGCGAACTCTAGAGCCGCCCCGGCCCAGCGCCAAGTTGCAACAGCACGGGATTCAAGCTTCACTTGCTTCATAGCAAGGAAATTCAGGTCTGGAGGGGAAAGAATATGCGCCGCATCGCCGTCGCCCTTGTTCTGGCCGGGCTCTGGGCGGCGCCCGCCGCCGCCGACATCACCATTTTTTCGCCGGGCATTTCCAACGGCCCCCTGCGGACCATGGCCGAGCAATGGACCGTCCAAACCGGCCACAAGGTCACCATCACCGGCGGCAATGTGGGGCGCATCCGCACCGCGGTCGAAAACGGAACGCCGGCAGACCTGGTGCTGGCGCCAACTTCGGACTTCAAGGATTTCACCGGCAGGCTGTCGGGCGCCCCGGTGCCGGTGGGCCGCATCCAGTTCGGCGTGGTGGTGAAGGCTGGCGGCCGTCATCCCGACATCTCGACGGAAGAGAAATTCATCGCCTTCGCGAAAGCGGCCGGCACCCTCGCCTTTGCCAATCCCGCTGTCGGCAGCCTGTCGGGCGCGATGGTGGAAGAGATGCTGAAGCGTCCCGAATTCGCCGGCGTCAGGCCGCTGCCCATCAAGGGCATGATCGGCGACGCCATTGTCCGGGGCGATGCGGAATTCGGCGGGGGCGCCATCAGCGAGGAGCTGATGGCAAAGGACGCGGAAGTGGTGGGTCCGTTTCCCGACAGCCTGGGCCAGTTCATCGACATGTCGGGCGCGGTGCTGAAGGTGTCTTCCAACCCGGACGAGGCACGCGCCTTCCTGGTCTGGATCGTGCGCCCCGACTCTGCCGAAGTGTGGCAGAGGGGCGGGATCGTGGCGCCTTAGTTTTTTGAAATCCCTCAGGCCTTCGCTGCCTGTCATCGCGTCCGGGCACCAGGTGCCGGGCGCTCCCAGGTCGCTACGTTCGTGCGCTGCCGCTATTCACTCGGCCCTTCCTGAGTGCTGACACACGCGAAGGGGGCAGGCTTCCACGCCCGGCAAATCTAGAAAGGCTTCATGCCTTTCGCCGTCCAGGCAGGTTTGGCTTCGGGCCTGGTGACGAACCTGATAAAGGCCAGCGCATCTTTCCGGTCGGCCGATCGCGACGACACCGCCAGCATCGCATCCATATGCCCGCCCAGCTCGGCGGGCAGCGGCGCCACCAGCTCGATCTGGGGCTTGTTGTAGATCTCCGGCACCAGTTGCAGCGCCATGTCGCCTTCGCCACGGGCCAGGGCTGCCGCGCCCTCGCCCCTGGTCACCGGTACGGCGTTGACGCCTGCGAACTGCGGTTTCGCCAGGATCGTGCCGATGATCTGGCCCTGCATGGTGCCGCCGGTGGGGCTGTTGACCATGATCTTGCCGCCTGATTTCAGCACCGTCGCCAGCTTTTCGACCGTGGAAATGTCGGGATGGGGCGCGCCCTTCCTTACCGCCAGCGCGATCTCGTCGCGGCCCAGCGGGGTATAGCTATCCGGCGTGATGCCGCCTTCCAGCATCAACGTGTTCATCAGGTCGGAAGGCAGGCCGACGACATCGGGCGGCGGGGTGTCACCCTTGATCCGGTCCAGGGCCACATTCATGCCGATCTCGGCGACAATGACGTTCACGCCCGTTTGCTTGGTGAAATCCGCGGCGAGCTCCTTCAGCGCCGAATTGTAGATGAAGCCCGGCGCCACGACGCGGATTTCAGCCGCCTGTGATGTCGTTGCAAGCGTAGCCAGGGCCGCCGCCAGCAGAAACGTGCGCATCAAATCCTCCCCTTCTTTTTAGGGACGATAGCCCACGCCCGGCCTTTTCAGTAGTGCAGAATCTGCTGCCAGAAGTCGCAACGGTGCGCGGCGGCCCTTTGCGTCTGGGACCAGGCATCGTTCTGCAGGAAGACGGCAGGAGCGTTCTTCGTCCAGCGTGGCCAGGGCGCGTCACCCGCGCCGTTGGGATTGCCGCCGCGCGCGAAATTCGACCAGGCGGCGATCAGCCTGTCCGACAGACCGCGCTGGCGCGTGTCAAGCTTCGTCGGAACGCCATCCGGCCCGCCATGAAAACCCTTGAACACATAGATCAGGTCGGCGGTGTGATAGGCGCCGGAGGTTAAGCCCTTCATCGCCGGGAAATAGCTGGGCGCGGTGCGGTCGTCGAACAGATAGACGTAGACCGGCGCGAAGCGCCCGATCTGTCCGGCCAGGTGCTGTCCACGACAGGCCAGCATGTCGGCATGCGCCGCATCCCATGCCATCTGCGCGCCGCCGTGGCGCACCGGAGCATAGAGCTTCATCACAGCTTCCGGCGTGCCCTTCGGGTATGTGGGCGGCGATCCGCCCGGCCCCGCATTGCCGCCATACTGGTGCTTCACATAGTTTTCAAAATCCACCTGCGTGGTGGGCGTGCGGCCGTTGCGAAAATATTGGGCGATGCCGATGGAGAAATTGCCTTCGTCGCGGGTGGTGCCCACCATTACCGGGACGCGCGCGAAATCGCCCGCGGCAAAGGCATTTGCCGCGTTCCGCGACACCACGACGTCGTCCACCATCGCGCCGGTCACAAAGGGCGCAGTGCCGCTGGCCGTGCCCGAAAGCGCCGTGATTTTTGCGGCGGGCAGGGCGCGCAGGCATTTGCCTGCGCCGGCCGCCTTCCCGCAGCCGGCGGCCTCGGCGAACTGCATCCCTTTCTTCAGCGCAACATCGCCCGGTGTCAGCGGCGTATAGCCGCCGCTCATCAGGATGGCGCGGTGGAATAGCCCGCGCGCGGACGGCGCCACCATCAAGGCCGCCGCCGCGCCCGCACCCGCCGATTGTCCGCCCAATGTGACATTGCCGGGATCGCCACCGAACGCAGCGATGTTTGCGCGTGTCCATTTCAACGCGGCGGTGATGTCCATCAGTCCGAAATTGCCGCCCCTGAGCGCGGGGTGCGCCAGGAAGCCGAACAGGTTCAGCCGGTAGTTCATGGTGACGACGACCAGTTTTCCCTGCCGCGCCAGCCTGGCAGCGTCGTAGTCGTTGCTCTCGCCATCGAAATAGCCGCCGCCATGAATCCACACCAGGACCGGCAGCTTCTGCTTCGTCGGTGGAGCGAAGACGTTGAGGTAAAGACAGTCCTCGTTGCTGTTGGCCGGTCCCGCGAAGGGTCCCAGTGTTGTGACCTGCGCACAGGTCGGTCCGAACGCGACCGCCTTGCGCAAGCCGTTCCAGCGTTTGACGGGCGCGGGCGCGCGCCAGCGCAGATCTCCCACCGGCGGGGCGGCGTAAGGCATACCCAGATATTCGATGACGCCCCCGGCAGTAATTCCTTCCACCATGCCGCCACCGGTTTTGACGCGTGGCGCGGCCGCTGCCACGGTCGACGCCAGCAGCAAACCCAGAACAAGACGAAACATGGATCCCCTAATTGTGTGCCACAGCGGGCGGGACCGAGATGGGTGCCGCCATGCCGGCGTCGGTTTCCAACTGCGATGCTCCCGATCCAGCACCTTCGCCGTCGACCGAGAAGACATAGAGGGTATTGCCGCCGGGCGGAAAGCCCTTTTCACGCCGTATCACGCTGGAGCCGCCGCCGACCCCGGTATAGACGGCGACATATTCGCGCCCGTCCGGCCCCAGGAAGGCGATGGGCTGGCTCATGATGCCGCTGCCCAGTCTCTGCGACCACAGCACCTTTCCGGTGCATGCGTCGACGGCGCGGAACCAGCCATCCAGCGTGCCATAGAAGACGATGTCGGAGCCGGTCACCATCGCCCCGCTCCACACATAGAGTTTTTCCTTTATGCTCCAGACGCGCCGCCCGTTCACCGGGTCCCAGGCGATGAACTCGCCCCAGTTGCCACCTGGGCCGGCGTGGCGCTCCATCTCCATGCCGTCATAGGGGCTCCCGGGAATGTATTTCACGATGTGGTTGCCCAGGTCCATGCATGAATTGAACACGCCCGCATAGAGCAAGCCCGTGCGGGGGGAAAAGGCCGAAGGATTCCAGTTCTTCACACCGATGTCGGGCGGGCAGATATTCTCCACCTTCTTGCCGACGATAGGATGGGCGCTGTCATTGACCACCGGCATGCCGGTCTTCAGGTCGATTTTGCTGGCCCAGTTCTGGTGGCCGAAGGGCTCGGCCACCAGAACCTCGCCAGTCTTCCGGTCGATGGTATAGGCGAACCCATTGCGATTGAAGTGGACGATCACCTTGCGCCGCTCGCCCTTCCAGGGAATGTCGATCAGCACATTCTCGTTAACGCCGTCATAGTCCCACTCGTCATGCGGCGTGAATTGATAGGCCCATTTGGCCTGGCCCGTGTCGGCATCACGGGCAAAGAGCGCGCTGCTCCACAGGTTCAGGCCGGGCCGCTGCGAGGGCGTGCGCGGTCCCGGATTGGAAGTGCCGTAATATACCTCGTTCAGGTCTGGATCGTATGAAACAAAGCCCCACGGCGCCGACGCACCCTGTTTCCACATCTCACCCGGCCAGGTCTTCACGCCCAGGTCCTTGCCCCGCATCCATGAATAGAAGGGCTTGAAATCCGCGCCGATCAGCATTCCGGCATCGGGCCCATTGGTGAACGCCTTCCAGACGGTATGACCATCCGCCACGGACAGCGCCTGGAACCAACCATTTGTCCCCATCTCGCCGCCACTGGAGCCGACATAGACCTTGTCGCCCACCACAAACGCCGCCTGGGTCATTGTGGTGCCGTTGGCAAGATCGTCCAGCTTGACGCGCCAGACCTCCTTGCCCGTATTGGCGTCCACCGCTACCGTGTTGTCGTCCAGGAGGTTGTAGATCAACCTGCCGTCGGCATAGGCCCAGCCGCGCAGGACCTTGTCGCAACATGCTTTGGTGATGGCGCGCGGGTCCGGCTTTGGTTCGAACACCCATTTGATCGGCGCGCCGGGTTTGGTGAGGTCCAGCGCATAGGCGACGTTGGGGAAGGGCGTGACCAGATACATGGTGCCATCCACCACCAGCGGGGCGCCTTCATGGCCGTACATTTGCCCGTCGGAAAAACTCCAGGCAACCTTCAGGCGCGCGACATTGTCCTTGTTGATCTGGGTCAGCGGGCTGAAGCGGGTATTGGCATAATCGCGGGATTGCCGCGTCCACTGTCCGGGCGGGTCGTTGGGCGCCAGGTTTGCGGTGGCGCCGGTGAATGAGCCATCAGGCGGCGCGTCCGCCGCGCTGGCCAGAAAGGACGAGAAAATCCCCGCGATGAGGATGGTGCCGAAGAACGTGCTCCTGCGATGCATGCCTTCCCCCCGTTTTTGTCTTGTTGCGGGAAGCCTAGGCCCGAATCCGGGCGCGCCGCAATCGGCGCGAAATTGACGGACCCGGGACGGGCTTCTACAACCCGCCAAACATCAGGGGAGGCGTGGGATGGCGCGATGGAAGCTTCTGGCATGTTGCAGCGCACTCATCGCCGCGCTCGCCGTGCAGGCCGATGCCGGAGAGATGATCCCGATTCCCGGTGATCCGGTGACCATCGAAAACGGCCGGGTTTCGGGTACCCTTCTGGATAATGGCGTCAAAGCTTATCTCGGCGTGCCCTTTGCCACGCCGCCGGTACGCGAGCTGCGCTGGAAGACACCAGAGGCGAAAAAGCCGTGGAAGGGCATCTGGAACGCCGATACACGGCTGACCAACTGCTACATCCCGCTGCGCGCCACCACCCTGAACCATTATTTCGGCGAGATCCGTTCCAGCGAGGATTGCCTTTACGCCAATGTCTGGGCGCCGCCGACGGCGAAGGCGGGCGACGGGCTGCCGGTGGTGGTGTGGATTCACGGTGGCGGTTTCCAGGAAGGCTCGATCAACTTCCAGGTCTATTACGGCCAGGCGCTGGCGAAGAAGGGTGTGGTCTTTGCCGCGATCGACTATCGCGTGAACGTCTTCGGCAATATGGCCCATCCCGAGCTGTCGGCCGAATCGGGCCACAAGGCCAGCGGCAATTACGGGCTGATGGACCTGATCGCCGGGCTGCGCTGGCTCAAGCGCAATGCCGCGGCCTTTGGCGGCGATCCCGACAATGTCACTGTGCTGGGCCAGTCTGCCGGCGCGATGGCGCTGGACCTTCTGGCCTCCTCGCCGATCGCGAAGGAATGCGTGGAAATCCCCGGCCGGCCGGGCTGCCACAAGCTGTTCGACAAGATCATCGCCCTCTCCGGCGGCTATCACGGCGTGGCTGCGCCGCATTTGGAAACGCTGACAGAAACCGAGGCCAAAGGTGTCGCCCTGCAGCGGGCAATGATGGCCAAAGACATCGCTGCGATGCGTACCCGGCCCGCCGACGAAGTGTATGAGGTGGCCAAGACCAACCACATCACCTTCTCCGGTCCCACGCTGGACAATTATGTGCTGACCGAAACGCCGGCCCAGACGTTCGCCGCCGGCCGCCAGATCGACGTGCCCATGCTTTTGTCTTCGGTCGGCAACGACATAGGCAGCAAGACCGCGGTGACCAGCGCGACCACCCTGGCCGACTACCAGCAAGCGGCGCACTCGCTTTACGGCGCCGACGCGGATGCCTTCCTGAAACTGTTCCCCGCGAAGACCGACGCGGAAGCGGTGCATCAGGCCAAGGCAGTCGCACGCATTTCCGGCTTCGGCATTGAGGCGCGCGACTGGGCGAAGGCGCAGGCTGAACACGGCAAGGCGCCGGTCTGGCTGGTGCAGTACAACCATCCCCATCCCTATCCGCCGGGCGTGGTAATCACCGACATGGATGTGAAGACGGCCGGCGCCTATCACAATTCGGACCTGCCCTTCTGGTTCGGCACCCTGGACTCGCTGAACCTTTATCGCCACATCCGCGACTGGACACCCTATGACTACAAACTGTCCGACATGATGCAGGATGTGGTGGTCGCTTTCGCCAGAACCGGAAATCCCGCTACGGCCGCCGCGCCCATCCCCCGCTACAGTCCGCGCAAGGAGCAGCGGCTGGTGTTTGGTGACAAGGGTGTAACGGTGGAGGCGCTCGACGAAAGGCAGCTGGACTTCATCGAAAGCCATCCGGCGCGACGCAACTAGCCGCGCCCCGCCGCCTTGGCTATTGTTATCGCAACAACCGGCGGCGCCCGCCGCCATCAGGGAGCGACGCCATGACAACGACCAACGCCAGCCGCAGACAGTTCCTGGCTTCCACCGGCGGCCTTCTCGCCCTCTCCGCGGCCACGCCGGCCTGGGCGCAGGGGCGCGCCATTCCCCTGGGCCTTCAGCTTTATACCGTGCGCCAGGACCTGGCCAAGGATTATGAGGGCACCATGCGCCAGCTCAAGGCCATCGGCATCCGCAATGTCCAGGCCAACCTGACCATGAGCGGCAAAAGCTCCGCCGATCAGAAAAAGCTTTATGACGCGCTGGGCATCAGTTGGAAAAGCATCCACGCCGGCGGCGATGCCCTGCGCGGCGACATCCGCCCCACCATCGACGAGGCCAAAAAGGTCGGCATCACCAACATCACCTGCTCCTTCCCGCTGTTCCCCATGGACCGCGCCAGGATCATGGCCGGCCCGACCATCGACGACTGGAAGCGCAATGCCGAAGCGTTCAACAAATGCGGCCAGGCCTGCAAGGCTGCCGGCATGACCTTCGACTATCACAACCACAATCTGGAATTCCGCAAGATCGGCGATGTGGTGCCCTATGATCTTCTGTTGCAGCAAACTGATCCGGCGCTGGTGGGCATGGAGATGGACATCGGCTGGGTCGTGGCCGGCGGCGCCGATCCGGCGGCCTATTTCCGCAAATATCCCACCCGCTTTGCATCCCTGCA